>QQTW01001593.1_pt1 | contig 15986 bp, 10 predicted proteins | sample 1904831 | NCBI WGS metagenome assembly QQTW01 (sample SAMN09435610, study PRJNA476489) | Subsurface metagenome, whole genome shotgun sequencing project. | reverse complement strand
GTCTGGTTCTCCATATGGCTCGAAATCGTCTGGCTTACTCTTTGGGCTGGTCGAATTGTCGCAAAATGCATCCCCTGGCCTTTGGGCCTTATCTCCAGTCTATTCACGAACAACTCCAAGAAATGGCGTGACCTAGGTAAACAGCTAGAAGTACCGGCAACCCTTTTCTTCTGGTGGCTTGGTATCGAGATCTCATTTCTGCCGACAATGAAGAACCACTCGATTGACGGAAACAAAGAGACACGAGACTGGCAGCGCACAATGAACAAGATAATCATCTCAGTTTTTGTCGGCTTCATTCTCAATTTCATCGAAAAGATCATCATTCAATTGATCGCCATCAGCTTTCATCTTAGAACGTACGCAGATCGAATCGATATCAACAAGTTCCAGATCGGCAGCCTCACGAAGCTCTATCAATACTCGAAGCAGAAAATTGTCGTTGAAGATTCGGAGTTCGAAGAAGAAAGATCGGGTCCTGCTTCAGGCGCACGCACACCTGCTATCTATGCTGAAAAGGCCACAAAGGCAGCCAAGGAAGCCTTTTCGAAAGTCGGCGACGTCGCTGGCACAGTGGCGGGAGACTTTACTGGCAAAACTGTGGTCAAGTCGTCTCATCCGCATCAAGTTGTCCTTCAGCTTCTGAACACCACAGGCGGTAGTCAAGTACTTGCTCGAAGATTGTTTCGGACTTTCGGACGCGAAGGATTCGACACCGTCTTCCCTGGCGATCTCAAATGTGCTTTCGAGACAGAAGAAGAGGCTGAGGCAGCATTCAGTATGTTTGATAAGGATATGAATGGCGATATTTCCATGGAAGAGCTCGAAGCCGTCTGCGTCGAAATTGGACGAGAAAGAAAGTCAATCACTGCTTCGCTCAAGGACCTAGATTCGGTCGTGTCGAAACTCGACGACGTCTTTGTATTCATCGTTGTCGTCATCACACTGCTTGTGTTCTTATCACTGATTTCGACGTCTGCCGCTGGCGTTCTGACATCCGCCGGGTCAACTCTTCTGGCTCTGTCCTGGCTCTTCGCGGCTACTGCCCAAGAATTCTTGCAATCAGTCATCTTTGTCTTTGTCAAGCATCCATTTGATGTTGGCGATCGAGTTTCCATCTACGGCAATACAGGTGCTACCCTCCAAGGTGATGACTACTTCGTCAAAGAGATTGCTCTTCTTTATACCGAGTTCAAGAAGATGGAAGGCCACATCGTCCAAGCACCCAACTCATACCTCAACACTTTGTTCATTCTGAACATGCGAAGGTCTGGCGGACTGGCTGAGGCATTGCCTATTGTCATTAGGTTTGGCACCACTCTTGAGCAGATTGACGCTCTTCGTCAAACCCTGCTAGATTTTGTCAAGGCTGAGAAGCGAGAGTACCAAGGTAATATTCTGACGGAGCTTCGAGAAGTCAAAGAGGCATATTCTCTAACCCTGAATGTTGTGTTCTTCTATAAATCTAACTGGCAGAATGAGCTTCTTCGTCTCCAACGACGAAACAAGTTCATTTGCGCACTTATGGTAGCGATGCAGGATATCGGTATTGAAGGGCCTCGCCGCAATATACCTGGAGCAAAGGTGGACCGGCCATACTACGTTCAATACCCTGGAGGAGATTCTTCAGGCTCTGCCTCGAATACGGAAGGTGGTCTCGGCCCCTCGGGTACATCGACATATGATCATCACGCACCATTTGTGGCTCCCGCGAAGATGAATAGCCTCCATTCCAAGTCAAGCATGGTCCGTACTGCACCCAGTGCCGATAGCAGGCCACGAGCCGAATCGGTATCTGCAATGGCTAGGCGAGTCGACTTTTCGCTTGGAATGCAAGACGTTAGCTCTGGTGATCTTATGTCGGGTGACCTATTTGACGATCGTTCTCGCTCCCGTATACCTCCTGCGGCCCGTAATGGTGGGGCAGATCGCATCGATGAAGAAGAAGAGTCAGACTACGCCCAGACGACAGGCCGGAAAACGAGCCATGAAAGCCACCATCATATGCATGGTGGTCTTGCCAGACGTTCAACATCAGTAAGCAGCAATGCAACGCACCACAATCGATTCTTTGACCGACTAGGTCGAGTTGGCACACGGCAGTTTGAATCTCATCGTACAGCAGAGCCCGACCTGATGGAGCAAGGACGGTTGGATCCACGATCTGGCACCACTCAAAACCAAGCTGTTCGAGAAGACACACAAACTAGTTATGGTGGTTTGTCTCGCAGTCAGACTGAAGACTTTGAAATGAGGAGAATGCGTTGATAACTTCGTGGCCGATAGATCGTTCTCACCCAGTGCTTTATTTCTGCACAGCGTCTCCTTTGCAAGCGTCTACTGTATCTAGAAATTAGCTTCAGCTATGTCACAGAATTAAAAAGCCGTCTCTAGGAGAAGAGGCATTTGCTGTTAGATCGGACCTGAGGTCGAAGACCACTTCCTGTCATGGTTATACGGCGTATGGAAATCAGATATAATTCATGAGGGTCATAGCAGATGTCCCAACTCTTCATCCCCTTTCTATCTCCAGTCTAAACTGTCCTCTAGCACTCTGCTCGAATACCGTGGTACTAGTAGTTAGAAGGATTTCACGTGCCAATGCCCTGGAAAGGGCCAGAATTGTAACTAATTGCTTACTACGTAGAACATGATGTCATTGTTGATATGGACCAATTTAGCCAAGACAAGCCCATTACAGGGTCCGGGACTTGGGAACAAGGGGACAATCCAGGCAAATGGAAATCATCATTTGCAAAACCCATGTTCCCCAACCCACTGCAGCACTTCGATCGGCAACGCGTCACTGGCCAATTTTCGTTGGCTGTTAATTTGCCCTCCGATAATTTCTGCGCGCGCCCATGAACGTGCTTGGTCATTTTTGGCTTCCTAGTCGGCTCTATGTTGAGTAATTCTTGGGCCACGGGGAGACACGATCAATATTTACAGTCTTTCTCAATTGGAGTTTCACCACGGGTGTTTTCAGCCTCCAGTCAATCCCACAACATTTCCCGTTCTTTATTCTCGGGCCTGGAATTACGACGCAGTGATCACTCCGATGTGGTGCGAGCAGTATGGCCCAATCCGTCTCAAGAAGCCAGGCAAAGAGCGCAGCCCAGTACTGGCAGCAAGCTGAGAAGCTTTCTCTTGCCACTTCGAATGATGACTCGTCAGAAAACTCCAGCAAAAGCACCGCTGTCGAAGCCAAGTTCATCACACCCCTAGATCCAGTGATAGTAACAGCAGATGGGAACCGACTCCCTCCCGTGCCGCCTGCTGAAGCTGCCAAGCTGAATGAGTTAAAGAATAACATGGAAGGGTATAATCATAGTAGAAGGAGGCTCAGCAGAAGAAGTACTGAATCGCGTATTGGGGCTGAAGATGCAGTATCAGGTCGTACAGCCAATTCGGAATCCGAATGGCTGGATGAATCATCACTTAAAGAGCCCAGTGCTAAGTTGGCAGCTGCTGTGCCACCGAGCAGAACACATCCTCTATTCCCACCACTTCCATTATATGGCCCACCATCGGTGTTGCGGAATTTGCAGTGCAAAGCTTTACGCTTCTCCTCCTGTATTCTGTCACTAGCTTTTCTTGGCGTTATTGTGCTTGGGTCCGCTTTCACAAGCATACCGTTGATGTTCCGGCATGTTGGCTTACGCTTGACCTTCCGCAACCCCGATGCACGACGACCTTTCCATCATGAAGAGGTACGACGAAAGACTGCCAGACGTCAGGCTGAGAGGGAATGGACTCGACAACGCAAGCGGAGGCGTAGCCAGTCCGAGGAGGGCAGCAAGGAGCTTGGTCCATTGCAAGACGATTTTCAACCGACGGAAGGAGGTCCTGATCGACTACTGTGTGATGTAGGATATTATGCGCGCAGAGTAGGGCTAGACGTCGAGGAGTTCAAGGTGCAAACAGAGGACGGTTTCATCATTACTCTCTGGCATGTTTTTAATCCTACCGAGTACGTTCCACTGAGCGCCGATGCTCGAGGACACAAATCGCCAAATATCTTCGTCGATGAAGAACGGAAGGTGCATAGTTATCAGAGAAAGCAATACCAGGATGGCTCACGACGGTATCCTGTCCTCCTGGTGCATGGTCTACTGCAAAGTGCCGGAGCGTACTGCACCAATGACGACGAGAGTCTGGCGTTCTACCTCTGCAAGGCTGGTTACGACGTGTGGCTCGGAAATAACCGTTGTGGGTTTGAACCCAAACACACTTCACTCGACTACTACGATCCCAGAATGTGGGCCTGGAACATCCGCCAAATGGGCGTCATGGACCTCCCAGCTCTGATATCGCGGGTTCTTCTGGAAACTGGTTTTGAAAAGCTCGGCCTGATATGCCACTCCCAGGGCACCACACAAACCTTTGTCGCCCTGGCGAAAGAACAACGGCCCGATCTTGGGAACAAGATCAGCGTCTTTTGCGCCCTAGCCCCGGCCGTGTACGCCGGCCCTTTGATCGGAAAGATGTACTTTAAATTCATGCGCGTCATCTCCCCAGCCATGTTCCGCATCTTCTTTGGCATTCACGCCTTCATTCCTTTCATGATGACGATGCATCGACTGCTGCCGGGTACTCTCTATGGCGCGATGGGCTACCGCGTCTTCTCCTTCCTATTCAACTGGAGTGACGCCCGCTGGGAGCGGGACCTCCGAGATCGCATGTTCCAATTCGCTCCTGTATACGTCAGCGCGGAGAGCATGCGCTGGTGGCTTGGCAGGGAATGTTTCGCACGCGAGAAATGCATCCTCGCTACCCGCGAGGAAGGAAATGCAGAAGACGAGGAGGACGAAGAGGCTGAGCAACGACGAGAAGAGATGGAAGAAGCTTCTGGACACGACGGTCGAGAACACAAAGAGAGGATGGCGTGGTATAATGACCAAGCGCCCCCATTTGCGCTGTGGATAGCAGGGTCGGATGATCTGGTTGATGGAAGGAGGCTTTTGAGGAGGTTCCAGCGGGGGAGAGAGCCGCATGTGAGGTTAGTGCACGCTAAGGTTATCGAGGAGTATGAACACTTGGATGTGCTTTGGGCTATGGACTCAATTGAGAAGGTGGGAAGGGAGGTTAGGGATGTTGTTTGGAAAACAGCATCTGAAGAGGCAAGGAAGGTCTGTCGGATTCCGAAGGGATTTGAGGAGGAGGAAGACAACGACCAGGAGGAAGAAGAAAAGCTGGACTTGGTTACGGTTTGAGGAGCAGTGCTGATGAAGCAAGTGTTGATTTTGCAACTTGTTCATCTGGTGGTCTTGGATATACTATACTGACATCTCGTACATATATATATATATGTATATACCTTTGCACATATGACATAACGAGGTACCGAGTACACATACGTTCAAAAATCGAGGCGAGGCGTTGTATCCGCTTCCTTTAACGACTTGATATGGTGGAGCACACACACAGAGAAGGAGAGAGAGCCAGCTGGGAGCGTGTATATCAGATAGAAGCTATCTATCATGCGCACTCACGAAGCCATGGTGGATCCTTGCCCCATAATTGCATGGGAATAGAGAGACCAGCTAATCCACACCTATTTGCCTGCCTGCATAGAGCAGCAACACACACGAGACTTCTGAATCCTGATAACTTAGAAGATATATATATATATATATCCTCGGGCTTCGATAGCATGATACGGCACAGTATGGGCCATAGAACCTAGACAGCTATTCCCCGCCGCGTATATCTATGTCACGAGGGTGTACGTACATGCGTATGTGCTGGAACGAATGGTTTCGAGTCATACCACATGGTATCTACATTGTGATTTTCGCATGTGGGCCTGGAAGGAGGATAAGGAGAAAGATGGGCAAGGGGCGATGTGGGCAGATACTTAGTCACTTACTTAGCTACATATCAGGAAGAATAGAGAGAGAGGGAGACATAAGAGAGTCAAGCTAGCTTTGATTCTAATGGCCTTGAATGCGCTGCGCCATGTGCGTGGGTGTGTGTTGTGGCGAATCTGTCTAGCTCTAAGCGTGAGCGTAAGCTATGTACTATGTCCTATGTATCCTGACGTCTTTGCGAGTTTTCGTGCCACTGCTGCTGCTGCCCCCCTTTCAATCATCTTCATCCGTGTCGTGCGTACCATGTACCCCGTCCCTTCATGCTCTAGTGCCATACATACAGTCCGTCATTCTGTCCGTGGTAGGCTGTTTGCGTCTTGTTGGGTTGCCTGTTCGCCCTTCCTTGCTTCCGTCGTGGCTTCGTGCCTTCATGCTGTCTGGTTGGGTGGTGGTGGTGGTTGTTGATGAGTGAGGAGCAGTGTGGTGGTTGGATGCTTCAGTCTTGTCTCTGTCTCCGTCTTCGTCTTCGTCTCCGGTGTTGGTTCAGTTGGTTGATATCGTTGTTCTCGTCGTTGTTGTCGCGGTGGTGATGGGTTGGTGTACATCGAGCGAGTTAATGGATGATGTGTTGCTTTGATGAGTGGCTTGATGAACGCTTGATTGGCTGCAAGGATTGATTGAGTTGGAGGTCATCGATGCCGTCGGTTGTTGCTGTCAGTGCTGTTCATTGATGGTTACGTCTTCTGCTGACGAGGTGGAGGTGGTCACTCGGTTGTATTGCTGATTATCGTTGTCGATGTCTTTGATTGGAGTTGGTGCATAAATCATTGTCAATCGCGCAGCTTGGTGGACGTCGAAGTCGTATTGGTTGGCTTGGCTTCATTCCATGTGATGAGCTTGATGGAAGAACATGGAAGACGTCTGGCTCGGTGTGCTGATGCCGATCTTGATGCTGCTGCTGATATCGACAAAGCAAGGTCCAGCCTTGCACAGCAAAGGATAGAGGACGACCAGCGTCTCTTCCTACGTATCATCCTCTTGCCTCTTCCACCACCTCACGGTCGGAGACACAAGAGGACTTAAGCGCCTCGGTACCACCAGGGCACGTAATCGTTGTGCCTATGTTTCCCGTCTCGCACCAAGCTTCCGTAGGACATGCTGGAGGACTTAAACGCCTCGGTACCACCAGGATACATAGTCGCAGCACTCTCAGAAGAAGGCGGCAAAGGGCATTGGTTCGTCTACACGTAAAGGTTAGTCATAGACCAAAAGATTGGAGAAGGACGGAAGATATCTGGAGGTAAGAAGATCGAGAAGAGCACATACCTTTCCTTCCGGAAAAACGGTCCCAATACCCTTGAGCCTCCCTCCGAGCCCAATCTCTGTTCCCAGCGGGACCGTTGGCGAACCAGTCCGCGATGGGGGTGGCTTCCTTCCTTCCCCTCTGCCTCGCGTACTCGACAACTATCGTCGATGAGAAGACGGATCTCCACATCTCAAGATGCCAGGTGAGATATTCGAGGTTGAGTCTCTCCTCCGAAGGATTGTCCAGGGCGAGAGACCATTCGAGAGAGCTTCGCAGACCAGCTGGAAGCCCCTGTATAGCCCAAGCGACAAGGAGAAGATCTGAAGGGAGAGTCTGGCGGGTGGGTAGGGAAGCGAGCCAGTTGACAAACAGGTGGATAGAATGGATGGAGGTGAAGGGATCCATACCTCCGCTGATATTGCAAAAGCCTTTCTGGGAGGAGGCACATTGCAAGAAGGTAAGTGCAGTCAGCGCCAGGCTGATCTGCGTGGAAGCAGACGAAGGGGCAGAAGGGGCAGAAGGGGCAGGAGAAGGAGTGGGGGCAGATGGAGAGGTAGCGACCTGCGCTAAGGGGGACGGGCCAGAAGGGCGGTGCAAGATGGGGTTGGGGTAGGGTGCCATCTTTTGTTATGATGAAGGAGTTTGAAGTTGAAGTTGAAGTTGAGGTTGAAGTTGAAGTTGAAGAGGCGATGTAGACTGAAGTTGTGATGTGGGTATGAGAGGAATTATTTCTGTTGGAAAGCGAGATGGGTCGGTATGAGTACTTTGTGGAGCTGAAGGAAGCTATTGCACGACGTGATGAATAGCCATTGTGCTGAACCATTGACGAGGCATAGGAAGGTGTTTTGCAAATACCACAGTGTATTGTTCCATTGACGCTATTGACAGCCGCCATTGTGGATCACAATAGGGAAATAGCTGAATCGGGAAGTTGGTGAATGAAGTGAGAGGATAACACATATCCTAGCAAGGAGAATACCCGCCCTCATTCAGAGCAGGCTGAGCAGCCGAAGCAGAACAAGCAGGTAACAGCACTGTTCTTAAATGCAGGCTCATCAAGCTCCTAGACCTACAACAGATATGCGCGCACATATATGACTGTTGACTACAGCCTTGGCCTCAGGATGGTGCTTGCAGTCCGCACTGGTGAACCTCGACACAGAATACCCCCAGACGAGGTCATGTTGAAAGTATAGCTCTTGGCTTCATTCTTGGGAAGACCAGGATGGCCCCGGCGAGACTGACTCACGCAACTATCTCCTTTTGCTGCAAAAACTGCAGGGCTCGTCCATATGTCCACATAGTCACAGCACTTGCAGGAGCTGCCTTTACCAAACTGACCGTCAAACCTCTGTACATCCCCCGAAACCCTTCCTTCTCCATGACTGTTCGCAGAGTATGAAACACGCCGCTGTACTCTGGGATGTTTCGTTGAAAGTACCGTGTTCTAGTAGGACCCTGGACTTGCAGTCTCTTCCTTGCCAAATCAAGAGGGAAGACACCAGTCTTCGAGAATATACTTGCGAGCATTCCGGCTGAAGCGTCCCCAGATCCGAATGGAAGCTCCAGAGAGCCCACCAGCAGCCTTAGTGATTCATAGCTTGCAAAGAACAAGCCCATGTAAGGTACGATCTGGACAACGGAAGCACTCAAGCCTTGGAAGAAGCCTCGTGGACCCTCATGACGGGCAATATCTCGGATGGAGGCGAGCAGTGATGTGTAAACCTTCTCCTTGCCTTGAGCAGCAAATCTAGTCCTAAGCAAGTCCAGAGGATATGTGGCAGCTGTTGCTACTGCGCCAGCCGAAGCACCGCTTATGAAAGACTCTGCCGAAGGAGGGAGTCGACGTGGTAATCTCGACTGGAGCTGGGTGATACTTCGATAGGTGGTGAATTGGATACCTCCATAGCAAACATAGAGGAGCTCCGCAGGTATATTGCCCTTCCATAACGCCGTTATGCCCTCTTGCCGCAAAATAGCTCTCAGTGTTGAAAGGATACCCTTGTATATCGGACCATTTGTGCCATTGTGTGACAGCTGATCGGAGAAAGGATGGGTTTGAAGCTGGAGACGTATCTTGACCACGTCGAGAGGTGCAACGCAGAACCGGGAAACCAGGCCAGCGACTCCGCCAGCAACGATGACCTGTTTCTTGCTGCCCTGCGCCAATGTTAGAGGATGTATTCCGCGCATGAGATCTCCATGTCTACTTCATCTTTGAGGCGCTCTGAACCTTTCGACATGCATCAGACTGGGCACCTGCTTCTGAGATCGCAGTCTCTATCCTGTAGAGGCAACAATGAGGTGGGGAGCTGTCAGTGTGCGTAATCATGCTTCCGGTGTCGCATCACAGATGTGTACGCTGTGACGGTGGTCAACCCCAAAGCGGTGCTATGATCGTGGACAAACTTTAGTGCGTTGCGATACCTTCACGTGAATTGCATATAGCGTTTGGTATTTGTCTATGACCCTCTGCTACTGCACAGCTTGTCTGAATATCCTGAATATGAGAATATAAAAGAGTGCCATCATGTTCCGCAATCCTCGAGAGAATGTGACCTCCAGCCCTAGCAGCTCCTTGCTGCCTTCACTGGGTCGACCTCCTACTCCGCCACATGATAAATCTATTATCCTGAATTCTTCCCCATACTTTGGACCAACAGCAACTCCTACGCCACACTTAGCTGGTATGAAAGCTCATCTTGTTGCGCACAGCTCTTCTCCGAGAACTCCGGCGAGCAACAGGAAGCCAAACTTTGCCACCAGCAATTCAAGGACAAGATCTCAGCCCAACCAAACTATCCTGAATTTCTTCTCAAAATCTGATAGGTCTAAAGCTGCACTGAGCAATGGTGGGGATGATCAGGAACTGTTCTTTGGGGATGCAGCTACGCACAACTCTAATGGCAGTGAAAACGATCGCTCGGATACCCCTGCATTCGTTCAGGAATCCGACCACTTTTTGGTAGCAGATGGTGACGGAACAAGATACAACGAAGACTCAAGCTTTGTCAAGAGAAGGCGTATCGGCTCGCCGGCGACTGCTCGTACGGACAGCAATGTTCAGCTCCTACAAAATGTAGACCAACCTAAGAAGGCCTGCAGTACCGATCACACAGAGGTATCTAGCGATGGATTGACAAAGCCGCCCCCACAGCGTAAAGGCTCTCGATTACAACGTGGTCCTTTCATTGAGGAGTCCGAGAGTGAAGAGGAGGCCGAGGGAGTCTTAGCAGTAGACTACAGGGACAAGCGAAACAACTATTCAAATGTGCAGACCAAAACATCCATTGCGTTCTCTGAGAACGATACAGACGACTATAAGGACGGCCAAAGAGCTCCTGACAGACAACCAACTATCCCCGCCTCTGATAGCAACATTTCACAATACTTGTCGAGTAATTCTCTTGCCCAATTTGACGGTGCCATGTCGCTAGACACGGACAGGTCTTCTTTGACTCGGGAGTCCACAAATATCATGCCATTGGATGAATTCGAGGACATGGACGACTTTGATGACGAGTTCTTTGAGGAGGGCGAAGAGTTCATGGAAAGGCGATATTTGGAAGAACAAGCGCTATTCGAAGAAGGACTAGATGAAGATTCTAAGTCAGAGAGCGCTGAGGATGGTCCCGTCACTCCGAAACAGCCCGCCGAGCAGGACATTGCCCCGGTAAATGCACCAGTCTGTCCAATTTGCAATCAGAGCATGAAGGGCACCACTGAGGCTGAAGCTTCTGCGCACGTCAATGGTTGTTTGGATGGCAAACCCACTCCTCTTCCTGCTAATACAACAAAACCCAAGCAGCACAATGGTGCAGGCGAGCTCCCTGTCGCCATTGTGGGTGCCAAGCGATACCAACGTGCTGCTATTGCTAGGCCCGGTCAAGAGAACCCTTTCTCGCTCTCCAAAGATGGCTCATCCGGTTCAGCATTTTCTAAGCTCATGTCAGGTCATGCCGAAGATGCTGCTTGGGCGGCGGCAGCAGCAAATGAAGTCCAGTCCCGTGGCAAACCCGCTTATCAACGAACGTGCCCCTTCTACAAAATCATGCCTGGTCTGTACATTTGCGTTGATGCCTTCAGGTATGGAAAAGTGGAAGGTCAAAATGCCTATTTTCTCAGTCACTTCCACAGTGATCACTACATTGGGTTGACATCCTCGTGGTGTCATGGACCAATTTATTGCAGCAAGGTCACCGCCAATCTCGTACGACAGCAGTTGAGAGTAGGTCGAGAATGGGTCGTGGATTTGGAGTTCGAGAAGAAGGTTGAAATTCCTGGTACACAGGGAGTCTTCGTGACGATGATACCCGCCAACCATTGTCCTGGCTCATCACTGTTTCTTTTCGAGAAACTTGTCCGGAAAGGCCCAAATCCAAAAACGAATCGTATCCTGCATTGTGGCGACTTTCGAGCGTGTCCAGCTCACGTCAATCATCCACTTCTACGTCCAGATGTCTTGGATTCCATCTCAGGAAAGACGAAGCAGCAGATGATCGACACGTGTTATCTTGACACCACGTACCTAACACCCAAATATGCCTTTCCCAGTCAAGAAGATGTCATCACTTCCTGCGCCGAGATGTGCGTATCCCTCAGCAAAGAAATCCCAGACATTGAAGACAATTGGGAACGTGCAAAGCTAGAGCGAGCAGGTAGCGGTATGGCCAGATTTCTCGAGAAGGGCAACGACGAAGACAGATCGGCGGTCAAGAGAGGGAACGACTGCGTTGTCAAGGAGGAGGAAGACCCCTCAGATATCAAGCCATTTGGCCGTGGCCGCCTCCTCGTGGTCATCGGCACCTACTCGATAGGCAAAGAACGCATCTGTCTCGGCATCGCCAAAGCTCTCAACTCTAAAATCTACGCTCCAGCCGCCAAGCAGCGCATCTGCTCTGCACTGGAAGACCCAGAACTCTCCTCTCGCCTGACCAATAACCCGCTCGAAGCCCAAATTCACATGCAGATGCTGATGGAAATCCGCGCCGAAACCCTCCTCGACTACCTTCAAGGCTACAGATCCCACTTCTCCCGTGTTGTCGGCTTTAGACCCACCGGTTGGAATTACAGACCTCCGACCAGTCGATTTACCGAGAACCCGGCCATTGCTACCGTTTTGCACAGTGAGGGCTGGAAGAGCAGATTCACCATGAAGGACCTCGTTCCCCAGCGTGGGTCGACAAGGGAGTCGAACTGTTTCGGTGTGCCATATTCAGAGCATTCGAGTTTCAGAGAATTGACCATGTTCTGCTGCGCGCTCAGAATCGGTAGAGTGATTCCGACGGTGAATGTGGGGAGTGCGAAGAGCAGAGAGAAGATGAAGATGTGGATTGAAAAGTGGGAGGCGGAGAAGAAGAAGAGCGGTTTGTTTAGGGTGGAGGAGGGGGCTACGAGCTGGTGAGATGGTTCTTGAAAATGGCTGTCATTGGATCAAAACGGAGTCTATGTTTCTGGCGTTGGCCAAACAAGCTGTGACCCATAATATGCCGTGGTTGGGCTGTGGCTCCCGTTGGTTCTGTAGCATCTTGGCTTGAAAGCAATTGTTTGGGTTATGAAAAGTGGCAATGGGTCCCGAGGCCTGGCGACTGCCTGAGATGGAAGGCTTCAGGATGAAGAGGATTACAGCCGCTGTCAGCACGAAGAGCTGCACGTCAAGCTCACAGTTAGTCCTAGATATCAAACGAGCATGCGGCAGCGTAGTAGATGGTTTCAATTCCACCATACTCTCTCTCCTCGGCTGCTGCTTGTAAATCGTACGGACATGACGCCCATATCGCGGGTGGGTTGTTGAACTGGCTTTCGCAGTTCAACCAAGGACTGGTCCCCACAAGAGGTGCTCAGTATAACCATACAGCTTCGTGAACCGGGATATTTCGTAGACTCCCCCCCAACCCGCTTCGAGATCCACCATGCCAATGTCGGGAGCCTGCTAACGCTTTCCTTCCGTTGCGGCACCAACCTGTTCATCCTCTTCTTACGCAGTACCGTACCGCACCCTTAGTGTAGCGCAAGCCTCACCAGTTCATTTCCCTTTTCCAGCCTGATTGGCAGCTTCTATCGCAGCCAGACACACACACAACGCGTCAGCCTGCAATCCCCCAAAAAACCAACCAAGCAAGCAGAGAAAACATGCAAAACAGTTCCCCCCAGGCGCAAACCAGTTCCATCCAAAGGAAAAACGAGAGGTAGGGGTACGGAGCATGGAGACGACTGTGGACTCACCTCTCCTGGACGCATCCTCCAACAACCCGCGATCCACCTCCGCGGCGGGCAGATGCACGTAGCGGACGACGCTGCCGCGGATGAAGATGTTCTTGACGCTGCTCAGGTGCGGGTACTTGAGCTCGTCGAGCACGCTGATGTCGTCCAGCTTGATGTTGAGGTACTGGTCCACCGACTTCAGGGTGCCGCGGATCGAGATGTCGTTTTTCAGCTCCACGGTTATTGCTGCCGCGCGCGCGTGTTGGTATGTTTTGGGGGGTTTTGGGATAGGGGAAGAGGAAGAGGGGGAAAGGGGCGTACTGTGGTTGGTGAGGGTCTTGAAGAAACTATGTTTGTTTTTTATTAGCTGGGTGATTCGTCCTGGAATGGAATGTGGCGGCCCTCTCGCCCCGGGGGAGGTGGGGAAATACCTGAAGAATAACATGATGTCGGTTTATCGAGGGCAAAGGGGAGAGGAACGTAAAGGTGATTTTCGAGGGTCAGGCCATTGTCGCACCGAACATTTCAAAATTGCATTGATCGTGAAATACGAGAAATATGGGCTAACAGCGGAAATGGTATTGGGGACGGCTTGTAGTAAGCAGGAGGATGGATGGTGTTGCCAAGGCCGGAGCGGAGTTTTATTTCCACTATCAAGGATAATACTAATCAGACAATATCTTATGTACAGCAGAGGGGAGAATTATGGTGCCGAATATTAAAAAGGACAGATCTACGACTTCTACTCAGGTGCCTGACTATGTGGACTATGTGACTCGTATAGTGACGAGCAGGCAGAAAGGTTCGTATGTAATCAGGGCTACCACCAGCTCGGCCACAAGCAATTTACTAAAGGCTCGACGATGACATCCCAATCAATGAGGCCATGGACGTGTGGGACCCAGCACTTGGAGGCCACATCACTGCTCTCTGAATCTCATGCGGTACCCTTCGAGATTTCTTCCAAGATGTCTTTGGGCCCGTGAAAGTGCTTTAACACCAGGGGTGATGATCAACTCAAAGTACTTCTTGAACCCAACGTGAGTGATTTGTCACAGGGCCTCCTTCGTGTTGATCTAACCCTCCGCCGCATATTCTTTAACGACCGTGTTGCTCTTCGTTGATTCGGCGATCCGTGCGATGTGTGGGCGCATCTTACTCACTGCTCCGTGAAGTATTTCCCATGTTGCTTACATGGGCTAAAAGGAACTTGCAGCAAGTCAATGCGTACTTGCAAGCCTTGGTCCAGCTCTCATCTTGCTGGAATCCAGCACCCAGTTTGATACTAACAACGTTGTTGCCCTCACCAATCTTGTCGCCATGTATCGGATATGGTAAAACTCGTGAGATCCTTGTTGGTGTTCGAGGTGATGAATTGCTTGAAGAAGGCGGATTTGGCAGTCGCTCAACGTATGCACCCAGCTGAGCAAGACAGTCGAGAAAGGCAACCATGCCCCCGTCGAAGCGACGGTGAAAGAACACTCGACCTAGCGGCATGTCACCACTTGAGAAGAGATCCAGTTGAGTAATTTTGGGAGTCACATTGGTAGAAGTTGTGCCGACGTGATATGAGCCTTGAGCAGAGCCGACGGGAGACTGTTGAGGCCAATCAATCTTTTCTATTCGTGAGGTACTGCCCATTGGTTTCAGACGATATCCTTGAAAAGTGTAGCCAAGCCGTTCTGCCACTGTAGCCAACAACAGCACAGTCTGACCCCAAGCTGCGTTGATCTCAGACCACTCAACATTCTGGTTTGGAAGCCGACCTAGACGAAGTCCATTCATAGTGCCAAAATAGCCATCGTGCCCAATGCAGAACGTGTCATTGTATACGTTTGTCCTCTGCAGAGCCTGAAGCTGTAGCTGGTCGTGCTGGTGCTTCTGTCGCAAAGAACTCAACGTCGTAGTCAATTCTTGCATTTCATCATCGAAGGCATTTCGCTCTGCCCAAAACTTCTGTTCCTCGAGCTCCAAAGCTTGGGATTGTTCCTCAAGTTCCGCTATCTCATTCTCAAGTTCTTGTTTTTCAGCCTCGAGACTCTTAAGCTCCTCGAAGGCGACCTTCTCTTTGTCCAATGTGTCCTTCAGCGACTTCTCGGCAGCCGACACATCCTCGGCTGTGGGTATGGTGGACGACGCTGATTGCAGAGTCCTCAAAAAGCCAATGTATGCATCACGCTCCTTTGTGCTGGCATTGAGTCGAGCTGTCATTGACGACAGCAGTAATGAGGTGCATTCTGCGCATATTGGATGATCGATATCGGAGCGGGCTGACAATATGGAGAAAAGCCGTTGTGACACTTCCATATCGTGCGATAACGATCCATCCTGACTGCCCACCTTGGAGTCTTCTGAGTGTCCGTTTGGTTGCCCGTGGTTAGCAGGTGGTGTACGCTCGACCGAGTCTAACTGTTGAGGAGGCACTATCTGCGACTCGGTAATCTCAATAAATGACATATCTGGGTTTCCCTTGGTCCCGCATTCTCGGCCATCAGTTTTTGCGCTGCCATGACGGGACGCTGGGATCGAACGCTTTATAAGAGGTGATGTAGGCGCAGAAGTCACTCTGTCGTATAGATCTTTTCGTTCTTGAGGATAGGTAAGGCGAGTAGATGTGGAATTATTGGGCAATGACTTGCCTGTCGACCCTACCAGCAGATCGAAAT
>QQTW01001592.1_pt1 | contig 15988 bp, 21 predicted proteins | sample 1904831 | NCBI WGS metagenome assembly QQTW01 (sample SAMN09435610, study PRJNA476489) | Subsurface metagenome, whole genome shotgun sequencing project. | reverse complement strand
TTTCGCAGCAACTCCCGAGGTCAGCGCCCCAATTCAGGGAATCAGACCCATCGCACGTCCGGAGGCATGTATGTAAAAGTATCACCATACCTAGGTACGACTACAGGACCGCCCAGGAAAGTAGTGGCCCATCGGCCGCATAGCTCCAGGACCGACCTTGCAACGCCGTTGGTCTGCATGACTGCACGCTTCGACACCCTTTTGTGAAAAAGCCTTTCGGCACATAAAGTCGCTCTCATGCATATCGATCCCTCCCCGCTTCTTCCCACACAGCGCAGAGGCTCAACAGATTCGGCAGCCAACGGTCTTGCATGGGTCAACGACCGGAAACTCGGCCCAATCAGATCCGCCCGGCCAGCACCCTCTTCCACCCAGAAATGCTTGATGAGCCTTCTCGCCTGGTCAGGATGAGGCTGTGGCTTGTTCGGTCCAAGACTCCAAGGCTCTGACCGATCGATAACGGGCGTTCGCCTGGGTATCTGTTGTATCATGCATCTTGTTGTATATTTGTTATTCGTCGCCGCCGTCGCCGCTAGGTGAAAGGAGAGAGGTGGCCATCTCTACTCTGTATGATCGAGGTCGGATAATAAAGATAAAACGGAAGCCGCACTCCCGCCATGTCAGCCTAGATAATAATAACCTGATCGTCCATCATCTTTATCAGCAAACCCCATCTCCAACCTCTGACTCTGTCCGTCCAAGCCAACCGAGCGCCTGACTCGGTCGTCACCACCAAACCACCAAGTCCCGACTCGGCGCCCGAACAAGCTTGGAAGCCCCCAACCGGACCCCACCGATCGCGGGCCGCTCTGTGCGGATTGGCCGGCGCCCAAAGCGAATAGCGTCGCTCTTCCACAGTAAGTTCTCGCTTGGCCCCTGCCCCGTTCCCATCTTCCCTCAATCTGATTCCTTCCCGCGTGCGTGCACCCCGGCCGCCCTCCCTCGGCTGCGACCCTTGGGAGAGAAGCAAGCGAAGGGGGGGTGCGGGTTCCGGCCGCTGACGGTCCGGCACTTTCGGGGGGAGATCGATGCGAGTACATCTGTACCCGTCTGTTAGCGAGTCCGTCGGCCGGCTCTCGTCGTTCCGCGAACGGTTGTTTTCTTCAGGGGCGGCGCGGAAATGCGGGTGTGGGCTTTATTCTGGCGCGGCTTCTCGCTCTCGTGAGATTAGCTTCGAGGGCGGCGCGATCGAGTGATTTGTGCAGGGAACATGGTGTTGCGGCATCCGTTCTCATCTCGCGGCGCAAGTGGAAGCGTTCTAGAAGTGTGCATCTCGTGACGCTTGACTCGGGCGTCGAGCTCGAGGAGGCGCTTTTCGATAATCGCTGCTCTGACGTCGACGAGTGCGTGCGTGTGTGCGTGCTTTCGATATCAGGTTGAGAATCGCCTGCATCGCAGAGCATGCATCGAGGTACGGAGTACTCCGGCCAAAGTATCAACATCACCACATGCATCCAATCTCACAAGCCGCCGCGAAAGCAAACCTTACACAGCATCACACCTCATCTCTTGACATATGTCTCTCTGCGCGCGAGCTGCACCAGACCGGACCAATGCCCTCTCCCGAGTGCCGACCAACGACCAACGACCAACGACCAACGGCCAAACCTCGAAACCGCCCTTCACACAAACCCTAAATAACCTCGCACCAACAACTATACACATAGCATGTAATCCAGTCCACCAGCGGCAAGGCAAGGGCAGGCTGCAACACCAGCACCTCTCCGCCCACACCCCCAGCATCGGACACCCGCAGCCGCAACGCGGATCCTCCATGCTGCACCGTGCCGGCGTGGAGGGTCCCACCGACATACAGACACAGGACGGAGTATGTGTGTGCTCGCAGGCAAAACCCCACGCTCGCGCCCCGTAGGTGAAGATTCCTACTCTGTTTCGGTCAGTCGAGCGGATTGGGACACCGGCCGTCCGCGGCTCCGGGGCGCTGCTGTCAGAATGCGCGCGGCCGTTGACAGCGGGCATGGCGATGCGGCTGTCCTTGCGGGTGGAGGAAGTGCATTTCGTTGCGTTGCGTTGCTTCAGAGGTGGGTTTCCTTTGATGTGCGGTTGGTGAGCACTTGAGGCGGATGGGTAGAGTGCTATGTCTGTTTATCGGTGGGTATATCAAATACCTAATATGCGTCATTTTCAACTATGAGGCCAAGGTATTTCCACTTCAGAAGAGGTCCTTCAGCTGTTCGTGGCGCTTCTTCCGTTTCTGGGAAGCCTTGCGTATCCAGTGCCTGGGTAGGTATGTTCTTTCGCTTCAATTGACATAATATATGAGAGTAGCAACTACGGATCATTTCCTTAAAGGCTTCTCATGAGTCTATCAACGACCAATCATACCATCATGAACTCTGTATGTCAAGATAGCGATCATTCAGTCCCATCCACTTCAAGAAGTCCCCATTGCCGAATATAGGCCAGCTTTTAGTGTATCCGTACTCCAAGCCTGAATTGCTTGATACGATCGTCTGGCAGCTAAGTAGATATTTCCTGAGGCCTTTTCACGTTGCCCATCTGTGACAGCTCACACGCAGTCTCTATCCCTGAGGGAGCATGTTATACACGCTCCCTCGCCGCTCAGTCATTATTTGATCCGTCGTCGGTTAGTAACGCTGATATTGGGTATGTGCTCTTTGTCTCTTAGCTGGCTAACGAGACCGAATGCCCAATCAAGGTCCGCGGCTGTTCCTCGCCCGCTCCACCATCACTGCCTGCCCTGGCGGTCGCCAAGGATGTGCCGGGCTCGAGTCTTCGTAAATCGGCCGCCTGCACGCTGGAGCAGATCCCTGGGAGCGACCGTTGACCAGTACTCGTACAAGTATAAGGCATAGGTGGTATGAATGGTCCATGGATAGCGGTCTACCGCGCTGGGTCTTCCTTCGCAAATCGGCCGCCTGCACGCTGGAGCGGATTCATGGGAGCGACCGTTGACCAGTACTTGCACAAATACAAGGCATAGGTGATATCAATGGTCCGTGGATAGCGCTGGGTTTTCCTTGGCTCAATGGAAAAAGCCAAAGTTGAGCATCTCCGCTGCTAGCACATTAAGGGTGGGCTTTGTATACGGATCGAACTGGGAGGACGTCAGCAACGCAGCAGAGAAAGCCCGGGGCAAGCTCTGTAGCAACTGCGACTGTGCAGAGTGTGCTGATAACAGAACAAACTACATACGCAGCTATGTGACCCGGCCTCGACCCCGACCGGCCGGAAGCAGTTGATCGCCCGCTGGACGCAAGAGTCGGGCTTTTGGAAGATATCCTTTACGGAGGCAACCCACATGAGGCAGTAACCCTCATGAAGAACGATCCGCTTGAGCTGCATAAGATTGGGGCGCAACTGCAGGTCCTTTAAGCGCAGTTCCAAGCTGGGGATCAAGCCGCAATAGTTTGCCAGTGCCTCGAAGAATGGCGGTTGGCAGGGACTGCCTCCCCATTGCTTGTCGTTGAAGGCGAGGAAGCCTGCGTAAGACTTTCTGTCGGGTCCGATCCTGACCTCTGTGTATATACATTGGCCTTTTTCGTTCCTGAAGTCGTAATCAGGGAGCTCTCTCCCACCCAGAGGCGTGACAAATGCGTCTAGCTCGGCAGCCACCTTTGGTATAGATGCCATTAAGGTAATGAGAGAGAGGACGCAGAGGAGAAAATGTGAAGAGTTGACTTTGGATATCATAGTCATGCTAAACCAAAGGAAAAGAATTCTGGTGTCGACCAGGAGAGCTTAGCCAGTCGGCGAGGTCTTTCTCATATGCAAACATGGTAGGAGGACATGTGGAAAGGGATACCGTGTGGTTCGGCCAGCTTCCAGTTTCATCGTGTTGAGACTGCGCCGAAAGAAGTGAAAATACCTCTTTGGAGCATGCGCTAGTACGTACATAGGTAGGTATAGAAGAATAACATTTTGAATGGCACGGGCCTCGCATATGTATCTTACTTCGTTGGTAGTTGTCATGATTGCTGGCACGCAGTATTGATCATGGATCCCTTTTCTTTTAAAAAGGGGCTCGTATACAGAAACTTGGCCCTCGGAAATCGCTGCCGATCATCCTCTACCGTGACAGACTTGAAAGAATCCAGGTACATATGATCGGGACGACTGAACCGTGCTCAAAATCGGGTGGCACTCAAAGGCTTTATTCATTCATGAGCATAGTAGGTTACATCGTGGAGTGGCCCAGGGCAGCGCTGTGTTCGTGAAAAATGACTCTCCAGTTATCCTGTTGCTGATGAGGACAGCCGGCATATCAGCTGATATTCGTCAACAACACAACGGCACTCAGTATGTTTCTAGATGGGTGTATATTCTGAGACACACTGATCATACAGTAACAGAACCATTCATTCTCTATCAGAGACCGGATGGCAAATAGTTCAAAGATGGCGCAGAAGAGGTTAGGAAAAGCAATTTTATGGGAAGTGAGCACGTCACGACCAACTACTGCTACAATACATCTGTCTGTGAGCACGCTGGCTCCGACTGTCTGAATCTGAGAGCTCCGTGATGCCCAGGTAAAGGTGTTATACATGAAGCATGGGACGCATACTTCCATCTCTCGTCTGATTATTCTGCTCTCTCTTCTCCCAACTCACATGGGCTTTCAGCCGTACTGCTGCCTGGCCATCCCTGGAAGATTGAATCCGAAGCCCGGCACAGCAGGCGGGGCGTTGACTGCGCTCGTCTCCTGCCGGGGGGACTCGGGGCGGCCCTCATGGCGCCGGAAGCGGTTGGGGTTGCCATCTCCGCGCGGAGTAAAGCTATGTCCACCACGTCGTCCTCCCTGGTCCGGTCCGATACGGCGGCTGATTGCTGCGACGAATCAGTACTGAGATCCCTTCGAAACTGGAAATGCTCACCTTTGGAAGATACACCCGCGCCGATTTCGATGTCGGGTTCCTCGACTACCATGCCGGGCTCGATGGATTTACCGCCGGTGCCTCCAAACTCGGCCGACACCATCCATTTGCGGTCGGCGTCGGTCAAACAGTCGATCGGGATGATACTGACTCCCGTGTTGTAGTCGCTGCACTCGCGAGGACCAAACCCTACTCCCCAACGAGTCTATGCACTGTAAGTTTGCGGTCGACATAACCATGGAAGTGCTTACCGAACGGGCTTTGCTCAAGATGTCAGGATCGTGCACTTGTTCCATGCCTGACTTTGCCGTCACCGCACCTTTGCGGTCTACCATCTTCACAAAAGCATGTCTCTTTTCATGGTTGACGATGCAGCTCTGCACGTCTCCGTATTTGCTAAACATAGCCCTCAACTCCATTTCAGACCCACTGCTCAAGTTAGATCCACACACCATAGCATAAGGGAGGAACGTACGTTGCACCACCAACAAAGAGCGTTCTGCTCAGAACTATGCGTGTGTTAGCTTGAGCAAGAGGCCGATGGGAAATACAATGCTTGCCTTTGATAGAACCCGGCGGGAGGGTCGGGTCAAAATCAATCCATTTGGGCCTCGTGTTACGACCGGCGGCCCCGGGGCTTGGCTGCCTGCCACGCTCGGCCGAGAGTGGGCTGCGTTGGCGGTAGTCGTTGCGGTAATTGCGTCCCCTTCCTCTGCCGCGGCGGTCTTGGTTGAAGGCGTTGTTTCCCCCGTTGCCCGACGCGGAGGTGGAGGGATCATATGTGCCATATGTCGGGCTGTCCCGTCGGTGAGGTGGCGTGCCACGTCTATACCTGGAGTCTGGAGACAAGCTACGGTCCCGGTACCTGGAGGTATCATGGGCTCCATATCGACCATCCCGGTCACGTGATTGCATCTCGCCATTCATGTTCTGGAACTGCGGTGCTGCCATCTGATTGACTGGCGCCGCCTGCGAGATACCTAGCGCCGCCAGAACGGTTGCCATCTGCTCCTGGGGAACCTGGCCGGAAGCCAAACTCTGCAAAAGTTGAAGCTGCAGAGCCAGAGTGTCTGGCGCGCCAGGAACACCCTGAGGGGCTTGCGCAGCGAAAGCAGCCAGAGGATTTATAGGATTGGCTGGCTGAAGGTTCTGAGAGAGCATGGCATTCGCCATGCCCGGCATCTGCAGCATTGGATTTACTGGTGCAGCCGGAGCATTCACAGGCAGCGCATAAGCCGGGAATGATGACGGTTGGCCTACGATTGGAGGAGCTATGTGCGTCTGAGCCATCGTCTGCGGATTCGACATGAATCTGGAATTATCCTGCGCGCCCATGGCGGGAGTTGCTGTCGTCGCAGTTGATGTATTTTGCTTGCCCATTGACGCCAGAGCGGCCAGGATCGCGCTCGCTTCAGACTGACCGCCGCCTACACTCGTCGGTGGCATCTTCTGTGTCGCCTGCGCCAGGGACTGCTGACCTGCAGTCATGTTTGCCGGAATGGCTCCTGGTGGACTGCCAGGCGGAGTGAAAGTACGAGCAGCTGAAGGGAAGGCGGCTCTATCATCAGACTCTGTCTTTCCCATTGCGCGGGTTCGAAACGGAAGATTATGCAGGCTTAAGGGTGTCTTACTTGACTGAGTGCTCAATTTCTGCCTGAATTCAGAGAGCATCGCTGGGGGGAATGTACTACCACGCTCCCAGATGTCGACCAGTTTCTTAATCTTTTCCTATGAGAAAGAACACGTTATGTAAGTTCGTGTACGCAATATGGCAGTTTAAACGTGAGCTGGCAGCATGTCCTGCGGACGTGATACATGCGCTCGTGGAGAGCGTGTCGTCCGCTGCTACCATTGCGGAATAATACGAGTTTGCAAGCTTTCAAGCATACCTTCTGATCGGATGGAGAATTTTGGATCAAATCATTCATCAATACGGGCAATAGTTCGGTCATTTTGTGGACTCCAGCCGCATAGGTCCCATCGGCCGCTGCGCTGCCAGCCAGACTCTGGTCTGACTGACGGGCCTTCTCCACCCATTGCCGTGTTACGGAATCTACGACGTATAGGACACCGAGCTTATGCGTTGGGGCAGTCTTCTTGAAATGGGTGAAGATCTTTTGTACGACAACAGACTCAAACTAGACAGATGGCGGCATTAGTAGATGAACCTGTACGGTGTAGATGTAGAACGGTGCCACTCACTTGGACATTGACCATGCAGATGTTGGTGATGGCTTCGATCTTCGACTTGGTCACTCCAGGGGGTTTGAGAGCTTGCAAGGACTGCAACAGGGACTCTAGCTCCTCTACAGCCGACATGATCGTGCTTGAAACACTTCAATCGATCCGTTGTCAATATGCAGTAGTTCTGACCGATTGTCTCATGCAGCTAAGACTGAGTCGAGTCGAGTGACTTTTACGTGCAGCAGTAGGATGATCTCAGAGTACAGCACACGTCCAAGGTGTTACGGTTGATCTGCGAGAAGCAGTCAAAGACTCGAGAGGCTCTACGTCCGATCTGAGAGTATGCTTAGATGAGAGCTTAGAGACGTTGCCACGAGCCTATGGTGAAAAATCTTAAGATGAGTCCGCACAGGAGATCGGAGGCAGCAGAGGCAGCACTTTGACGTCTATCACCGGCCTGATGGAGTCGACTGAACGCTGCAGGTGTGGTTGAGAAGTGATGGGTTTACCTGGATGGTCAGTGATGGACTGGCCTGTGGTGGATGAAGGAGTATGATGTTGTCAGAAGGTGTCGAGGTGAAAGAGGTGTGAAAGAAAAACATGGCTGGGTACTAAGCGGGCACGTGATGCCGTCAGGATACCTCGGTACTTTGTACTTTGTACACGATTTTCCATGCCATCCAAAATTGTATCACTTTAACAGGCATGGCAACTGATAGTCAGGGAAAAAATGTCAACATAGCAATCCTAACACTTTCACTTGCATGCTCATATTATGAGCCCTCGTAAAACTACTTCCGTCTCTGAACCCAAGATCCTTCAGCTCCCAAAGGCGCCGTCGTCGGCTCCAAATTTTGCATACCCATACCGCTACACAAGATTAACCTCTGTGAGAGGATGTGATTGAAAACACTCGTTACTTCCATTTTTGAACACCCCGACTCGCTTGTAGGTGTTGGTAAGGCTATCCCACAGTCTTAGAACAAGACCTTGTCTTTCGCCATGCCTCGAGTCCTTTAAGATTGGCACAAGAAAAACAGACTCGCTGTGAGAGGTGCCGAAGTCCTCTTCAGATATACTGATGTCGAGCGTGACATCAACCATGCCCTGATCGCCGGTTTGAGGCCAAGGAGAAATGTGACCCGAACTTACATTGTCAGACTCTATAGCACCGACAGAAGCTTGAAAATGACGCAGTGGCCATGCAGTAGAAGAATCTTGCCGGGGAAACTGCAAGCCTCTGGATCGCACGATCCTGGCTTTCAGTGCAATTGCCCCTGCAATGATCTCACCGTAGATATCCGGACCCTTCGGCTGCGAGGAGATATTCAATACCTCAGGGGCTTCCTTCAAGTCACGTTCGGAACTGAAGAGCCAATTTATGCTACCACATATCGACGCCCAAGACCAGGATGGTGCTACATACGCGGAGGGCATGGCGGCGCCATCTTGTGCGTACCAGCAAAGATCCGACGGTAGATATGTGGTCCACAGACCAGCGGCATAGCCACCGGGTTCGGATTCTGCTGATTTCATGGATACGTAGACTTTCTTTGCCATGCCGGAGAGTGCCGGCAGTTTGTCGCTCTCCTTGGTTAATCGGAGAGAGCTGTAGGCCGATACGATGTGCCGCCATACCTGTTGAAATGAAGGATCATGACGAATAGCTGCGTCCATGCCGTTGAACAGATTATAGATTGGCGAAGTGAGGTAAGTCTTGCCGCATTCGCATTGCTGGTGTGTTTGGCACTCGAAGATGAGCTCAAAAGGTGTATAGTGTAACACCCGGCTTGATAAGAATCTTTCTTGAAAACACCAGGCTCGCTCCAGAAGAGGAAAGTGACTCAGACTCAGATTTTGAGGCTCCTCTAGAGTGGCTGAATCTTTAGGGAACGGATCAAGTTGTGAGTAAATCCCATGAATGGCCTGGTGTTGATCTATTTCGTCCAAGTTCTGTCGAACGAATGTGTCCTTACCGAAACCACTATGCGGCTTTGTGGCGACTTGATAGGGTAGATAGTTCCTTCGCCTGAAGATGCCGTCCGAGCTGTCCTTGGCCGACGTCGCAGCGATGGTGATGAAAGCGTGAGAGTAGACAACGGCCATCTTGGAAGCTTCCACCATCCAGTCAGATTTATCATCCTGAATGATACAGAGAGAGTCGATCCATAAGAATTGTATCCCGAGCCGGCGAGTGATCGTGACGGCATCTTGAAAGGAAGCGGAAAGTGATGACCAGGGAATGCGCTCCTTCCTTGAGTCCAAGGTTGCAGTAGTAGTGGTGAGCACCGGAGAAGTGCCCCAGCAGTGACTCAGCGCAACGTAACGATCACATAGACCATGAGTCTGTGTCAGTAGCTTTACGTCTCGCGCGGTGCCTTCTTGACTAATGTCAAGGATTCGCTTGGGCAGGTGTGAGGGCTCGAACAGACAGCGAGTGTGTGAGGTGGTGCATTCGTTAATCCAGCGAAAGACCTGCTCAAAGCACTCTTCAGAGCCTGGGTGTGCCGCCACATGGGTTGCGATGTACTGTCTGGGAAAGAGGGGAGATTTGATACGACTCTACCCATGGCGTTAGCCAAGAGTTGGCAAGAGCTGAGAAGCCCATAGTACCTTTGAAGATGAGTAAAACTCGAGCTTGAATATGGGAATATCTTCGTTAGGAAATGTAAAAGAAGAGTTATCAATCTCAGTCGACACAGCTACGTCGAGGGTCACAGAGCCGGGATCAATCCCGACCCAGAGAGTATCCGGCGGACCGAAAGACTTCCAATGCTCTTGAAACAGCAGGATGCCTCTGTACAGGGCGCAGCATGTCTGACAGCCATCTGAAGCTGAGCGTTTTATTTGCGCGAGAGGCACTTTGTATTCGTTTAGGACCCAAATCGCCGCGGTAGGCTCAGGAAAGACGTTTAGCAATGTGGAAGATCTCCACAGCTTTTCCTTCGCGCTTTGAAAGCGATGCTTTAAAAGTATCGAGGTGAGTTGACAAGTCCCACATGAGAATCCAGGATTTTTAAACAGTCCCCTCAGCTTCTTAAGTCCCATGGTTCATGATGGCGACCTTGCAATCGTAAGCTTCGGCATGTTGTCTGATATCTTGGCACCTCGAGTGCTGGGCGCAACTTACCGCTATTGGCTTTTGATATCCTCCGAGGTTTGCTCCGGCGTCGCCCGACATTCTCAAAATATTTCCCAACGGGCGTTGACGTCTCAGGTTAGCCTCGGGATAGAGCACGGACGTCATCCCCGGTTCCCCCAATGCCGTGAGAAAGTCTTCCTAGAAAATAATCCAATCCCGCAATCTTCATTCTCATCCGAGTCGGAGCTTCTTAAATACTCTCTTACTTTGTGGCAATGGCTTCACTATTGAGATTGTCTCCCACTGCTGTCCGATCATGCCTTGCCCCTCCCTCAACCGCTCCTCTGAAGGCAGCTGCGCTCAGAGGTCTTCGAGCTTACTCAACGCCAAAATCTCAAGTGAGTATGCCAAGCACGGCAGTCAATGGACGCTCTGTTGATGTGATTTCTGCAGTCATTAAAAGAGACCTTTGCGGCGAAGATACCGGGCGAAGTTGAGAAGGTCAAGAAGCTGAGGAAGTGGGTCTTCACGCCGCATTTCTCCGAGCGATGCAGGATCTAACATCATCCACCGAGCAGAGAGTACGGAAGCAAAGTGGTCGGTGAAGTTACGCTCGACCAGGTCTACGGAGGTGCACGCGGGATCAAGTCGCTCGTCTGGGAGGTTTGTATAAGGCGTACCGCTTGCTTTGCAAAAGCTTAAACGGCCATACTCGCAGGGATCGGTCCTTGACCCCGAGGAAGGAATCCGCTTCCGAGGAAAGACTGTAAGATGCTCTCGACCTTGATCAACTTCGTACTCATCGCCTGCAGATCCCAGAATGCCAGCAGCTTCTTCCGAAAGCTTCAGGAGGAGAGGAACCCTTACCAGAAGGCGAGTGTATTGCTAGCGGCGACGGCACGCAGACTGACAGGAGCAGGTCTCTTCTGGCTTCTCTTGACCGGAGAAGTCCCATCCGAGCAGCAAGTTCGGGATCTCTCGGCCGAATGGGCAGCTCGGTCAAATGTCCCGAAGTTCGTCGAAGAGCTCATCGACCGCTGCCCGAACGACCTGCACCCGATGGCTCAATTCTCCCTTGCTGTTACGGCATTGGAGCAGACCTCGTCATTTGCAAAGGCGTACGCAAAGGGCATTAGGAAGACCGAGTACTGGGAGCACACGTTCGAAGACTCGATGGACCTGATTGCGCGGCTCCCGACGATTGCGGCGAGGATCTACCGCAACGTCTTCAAGGACGGAAAGGTGCCGGCTGTGGAGAAGGACAAGGACTACAGCTACAATCTCGCCAATCAGTTGGGCTTCGCCGAGAACAGTGATTTCGTGGAGCTGATGCGCCTGTATCTCACCATTCACTCCGACCATGAGGGCGGCAACGTCAGCGCGCATACTACGCACCTGGTGGGCAGCGCGCTCAGCTCGCCGATGCTATCGTTGGCGGCTGGACTGAACGGTCTGGCTGGACCGCTGCACGGCTTGTAAGTTCGACGGGCTCATCATGCTGGTCGCATACTCACTTCGACCCAGGGCAAATCAAGAGGTGCTCAATTGGCTGCAGAAGATGAAGAAATCTATCGGCAACGACCTGAGTGACCAGGCCATCACCGACTATCTCTGGTCTACTCTCAAGGCCGGACAGGTCATACCAGGCTACGGTCACGCCGTGCTGAGAAAGACCGACCCGCGCTACGTCGCCCAGCGCGAATTCGCACAGAGGAAGCTGCCCGATGACCCAATGTTCAAGCTGGTCAGCCAGGTCTACAAGATTGCTCCCGGCGTGCTCACCGAGCATGGAAAGGTAAGTGTTGCTTCCGGACATTTTACGTTATCACACCTGACGCCTGGCAGACCAAGAACCCGTGGCCCAATGTGGATTCGCATTCCGGCGTTCTCCTGCAATATTATGGCCTCACCGAGCAGAATTTCTACACCGTCCTCTTTGGCATCTCTCGGGCTCTCGGTGTTCTTCCTCAGCTCATCATCGACCGGGCTCTCGGAGCACCTATAGAAAGACCCAAATCCTTCAGCACCGAGAAGTACGCCAAACTAGTGGGCGCGCAGCTCTAAACTAGACAAAGTGTACCAACACCCGAAGCGCCCTCGTGCGCACCTGTGGAGGTCAGGACTGTACTGTAAAACGAGGGACTTGTTTTCTCGGAAGCTTCATTTTGGCGGATTTCGCTGTCGCTGTTTCGAAGAGTAGAAACCTTGCTGCTGTGTGTTGTATTGCCTTTGGTTTTGTAGCTTACAGATAGTAGAGTGGTCCCTTGAGCTCAAAGGCCCACGCCGTTATCACATGTGTTGTTGTAGTGCGGTATCACCGTTAAGATCCAGACCGGTCAATACTGACTGTTTATGATCCGTGGACCTCGGGGGAATTGAGGCGCGTGTCAACGGGTCCTTCGGAACTGCCAAGGATTAGGATGTCGCGGTTGGGGAGCCGCTTATGCGGAAACTCATCCAACAAGACCCCTAGCCAGCTCCAAAAGCTCATACTTTTCCAACTTAGCAGTGGTTGAGCAGCCAGGGGTTAACCTGACGAACAGTCCTTGTATAGAAGCACCGATCACATCGCATAACCCCAGTACAACACGATTTGGCCCTTCGGAGTTGCTCTCGGACTTTGATTCGCCTAAGGAACAGCCGACAGTAGTGTCAGCTTACAGTCGCGAAGGACCCTGCATCCAGCTCCGGATAAGGATATACACATCGTTGCTCAACCCGAATTTTTCTTCGTCCCAGCTTCATTCCATCTCGACTCTATACCCTTGGTCAGGGCCCTTTCTACATACCTATTCGGATCATGTCGACACCCGCAGCGACAATGGCTGGCGTGCAGGCTCCACCAAAGCTCGAGAAGAAGCCGGTGAAGTTCAGCAACCTACTGCGTATGTGCATTCCTGTGCTTGGGAGCAATGGGTGCTCGTGTATATGGGAGTGCCGATAGCATCAGCGATTAGGCTAACCGAGTGTTGGCCTACAGTCGGGGCAGGGCTTAACATGTTCGAGTAAGTGGCACAGTCTTTAGGAAGAGGAATTTAGGCTGATCCCGACTCTAGAGTGACAACGCTCGGCCAGGTATGTGGACCTGAAGATAGCAGCGATGCCCGAGATTGACGTTCAATCATAGCCGTTAGAAGTCGTCAAAACCACAATGGCTGCGAACAGAAAGGATGGCTTTGCTGGGGCAATGAGCAGGATATGGGGTCGAGGTGGAGCTCTCGGATGTATGTGTACACGCATCCTTCAACCCGGCAATTCCGCTAACTCGGGCTTGTTCAGTCTATCAGGGTCTGATTCCATGGGTACGTCAATGTCCAGCTATGAGATAGAGCATCATGCTCGGAGGATTTGGGCCGGACGTCAGAAACACAGCGCGACTGACCGAACATCTGCAGGCCTGGATTGAAGCGTCCACCAAAGGCGCCGTCCTGCTGTTCGTTGCCTCCGAAGCTGAATATTACGCGCGGAGTTTCGGTGCTCCGGATTTCCTCGCTGGTATAAGCGGTGGTATGGTCGGCGGGCTGGCTCAGGCATATGCAACAATGGGCTTCTGCACGTGCATGAAGACCGTCGAGATCACCAAGCACAAAGCGGCCGCCGCGGGGATGAAGACGCCCGGCACAATGGAAACCTTCATGACCATCTACCGAGCCGAAGGCATCCGAGGCATCAACAAGGGTGTCAACGCCGTCGCGGTGCGCCAGGTCACAAACTGGGGCTCGCGTTTCGGTCTCTCGCGAGTGGCCGAGAATGGCATACGGAGGGTTACGGGTAAGGAGCATGGGGAGAAGCTGAGCGTTGCAGAAAAGATCCTGGCAAGTGGGCTTGGTGGTGGTCTCAGCGCGTGGAACCAACCTATCGAGGTCGTCCGCGTGGAGATGCAGAGCAAAACGCCTGACCCAAATCGGCCCAAGAACTTGACAGTCGGGAAGGCGTTGAGATACATTTATCAGAGTAACGGCATGAAGGGTCTGTATCGTGGTGTCACTCCACGCATAGGGCTCGGCGTTTGGCAGACTATTTGCATGGTTGCTTTGGGCGACGTGTAAGTTCTTGTCTCAATTGGTCTTGGCAACATATGCTAATCATTCGCAGTGCCAAGGAGGCAGTCGAAAAGGTCACGGGCGAAAAGGTGACGGCGAAGCATTGAGAGACATCTTTCCTGCGCGGTATTTTCTGAAGCTGGGTCTAGAGGACATGTGCACTGCTCTGGCGAGACGGAGTATTTTCATTCAACAATATTCATTCGCGGGTATACAAGCAAGCAAGCTCCTTGAGGGGCGTCTGTCCAAGTCGGTCATCGTCCAGGTACATATTTGTCTAACCGGTTTCTTTCTTGAGTGTCTATAATTTCTCTGCACAATTGGTATCAGATCATGCAGTTTTCACACTCCAACCCCAGATCTTTCATGCGCCGTATCTTAATGCCTGTGATCCGTCTGCCGTGGGGACTGCATCTATTACACAATTGCACAATTGAAGGAGCCATCTTCGAGACACCGTTCACTCTAGCATCCGGGTTGTCGTGATCATGTTTCGTTCTCGGACCAGTGCAGGTCAAACCTGCCCTCGGCGTTCTTGTACTCCCTGAGGCAGACCACAACCTCTTCAGCATCGAGCGCCTCGACCAGAATCCCAGCATTGCCGGGAGCGATGAATCCATCGCTAACAGCGGTCTTGACCCATTGTATCAACCCGTCCCAGTAGCCGTCCACATTGAACAACACCACCCCCCGAGAGTGTATCCCCAGCTGATTCCACGTGACTATCTCCATGAGCTCCTCCAGCGTCCCATACCCGCCGGAAAGCGCAACGAACCCCCCTCCCGGCCCGCCGTCGATCACCTCGCGCGCCATGAGCCGCTTGCGCGTGTGCATGTCCTTGACGACGGTCGTGCGGCCGTATATGGACGCGTCGATCGTCTCGGTCACGTCGTCGCTCGCCGGGTCGAAGCCCTGCTCGTGCTTGACTAGCGCGGCGGGGATGATCCCGTGCACGGATTCCGGGCCCGACAGCGACACCAGTGTGCGCGCGAGCTCGCCCATGAGGCCGACGGTGCCACCGCCGTACACGAGCGAGATGTTGTGCTTGTGGAAGGTTTCGGCGAGAGCACGCGCGGCGGCCATGTGTTTGGGGGATGTGCCCTGGTTGGCACCGCAGAAGACGCAGACGATGGGGCGCTTTGCGCTTGAGGAGTCGGAGTTGCTTGCCATTGCGGTATCTTGAGGTTACTCGTGAGAGTGGATTTGTTGATTGAGTTGTGAGAACAGACAGAGGAAGCTGTTGATGCAGAGAGGGCCGCGGAGCGTGATGTATTCGCTAGCAAGGATAGCACACTCAGCTTTACCTGTTCCTGAGATTGAGTCAACCTCTGCACGCCAATTCGCCCCCGGTTGACGGTTACTGTACTGCCCACAGCGGTCAGGAACTCGATCCGGGGTAGTTGCGTCACTCCGCATCAACAGTCGGGCCGGGGCTACCAGTTCTCTCGAGTCCGGGGCGCCGGGCGGGCCACCTGAGCATCAACTTTTCGCTGTACCATTGGTTATAACTCGCAGATAGGGTCCTTCCGTTGAAGCGACCGACGAGGAAAGTCAAGTAAATCGGTCAAGATGCCCGAAGCTCGAAGAGAAGAAGATTCGGGGAAAAGCGTGAGCGAATTTGCTCCAGGGAGCTGATTTTCGAGGACAGTGTAACGCTGACAGACTTCCATCTAGCTCTTCACCACCGTGCTCCAGGGCATAGGCATATTCCTCGCGACGCAATATGTCCTCAAAAACTTCCTGGGTACCGATGGCGGATCGCCAGGCTCGAAGGCGCCGATCCCAGAATTCTCCTCCCGACCCGCGTCGATGCAAGGCCAGTT
>QQTW01001591.1_pt1 | contig 15989 bp, 14 predicted proteins | sample 1904831 | NCBI WGS metagenome assembly QQTW01 (sample SAMN09435610, study PRJNA476489) | Subsurface metagenome, whole genome shotgun sequencing project. | reverse complement strand
AACTGTCTGCGGCAAGGTATGCAATCGCTGATACCTTGTAGCCTCAGATTATCAATTTCATCCAGCAGGCCCTGTTGCTCTGAAGGATGCAGCGTGTTGATATTGACGTTTGACGTTTGGTTTCGACATCTGTATTCGTGCTCATTCCCACAGGACTTGAGTGAGTCCTCGAAATGACGAAGTGAAGGAGAGAGTTCCAGAGATGTCCCGTTCCAGGAAAGATGCAACGCAATGCGTGTATTTGGAAATTCTCCGGCCGACGATTTCTCTCCTCGAATTTCTAGCTTACGTAGAGCGACGCCTCATACGCGGAGGCAGCTGTGCATCCAGGAGTGCGAATGCGGACGGAATCGTCGGGACAATCTGACGACTAGTGAGCCCACGGAAGCGTTCCAGAGTTGGTAAAGTCAAGCCATGGTGAGCCTCAGCACGCCTGGGTAGGCAACGGTCTTATGTGTGGACGCAACAGCCATCCCGTTTTGACGCGGACATGTCAGGTTCATGCTTTTACGAACTCCCATGGCATGTCGACATATCCCTTCCCAAGCACTTCCAGCTTTTCTTCCAGCTTTTTCTCTTGATCAACCCTGATCCCTCATTGAAATTGCGCGAGCCTGCGATGGCCCTTGTCTGTGGCTAGCATGCAAGCAGCCTTTGATGAACGACATAGTGAAGATGGGAGAACTAACAACTTCGGCGCTGGCAATAAAGTAACCGAGTTCCCGAAGGCTTATGGTATCTTTGGGATCCAGCCATGGTGCGCTTGAAAAGCGAAAAGCTTCCATGAAGCCCCATTTGTCTGCCGATATTGCCAATTCGAAGACTTCTTGCCCGCGGCACCGACCCCATCCGACAGAACGGGCAAGTGATTCTCGATGTATGACTGCACCAAGGCTGAGATTTCCTTGTCGCCTGCCGATTGGTCTTTCGTCTTGCCGTGAATCTGAGCATGGGCTTGTTGGGCCCGGACATCACGATGCGGAAGATGTGTTTGGAGAATGCCTTGTCAGACGTAGATCAAAACCACGGGCTCTATGCGTATTCCGCGCGTGCCGGAACGATCTGGTTCGCAATGTCGTTTTTCGCCGAAACGATGCCGAGGATGGCGGGCGGGCTGGTGGTGGTGAGAGGCCTCCAGCTCCAACTCATCGGGAGTTGCTGGTAGTCGGCGATGAGAGCGGGCGCTGCGGCGGGGGTGACCAGGAAGCCCATCGCGTGGGCCATTGCTTGAGATGGCGTCAGCTCCAGGTGATATGCGGGATGGAGACACCACGAGTTCTCAGAAATTCTTACACAGGTACGCAGGCGTCATTGCCGACGAAAAAAAAGTTGTTCGTCGTGTTTGAGAATGACGACGTCCTGAAGCTTTTGGATTTCAGCCTTAACGGCCGCATTCTATGGAGGTTTTCAGCGACCAGCCCAAATCAGACCGAAACTCATGGCACCTACCTTTGCGGAGCGTTGTCGCCGCATGGCCTGCTCAGCGGCTTTCCCCGTGCAATTATTCCCCAGGACTGAAATTCCCAGGCCGCAATTGAGGCGGAGCGGGAGTTGGTAGGAGAAAGCGACTTTTTTCAACATCTGCAAGACGAGTTAACGATCTTGGAGCGTGCTGAGCGCGGAGGGGCGAGGGTAAGATACCAATTTCCATTTCATTGAGGATTCAGCAAGGAAATCCACACGAAAAAATCACAGCTCATCGCCCATCCCCAAACTGGGACACGCCGGCCGCATTCTCCATCAAGAATGTATAGAGCATCCCGACGTGGACAAAATTCGGAAACGGCGTAGAGGGTGAATGATAATAATAATTGATTGAAGAGTGACGTGGGTATCTGCGGTTGCACAACACAACGATTGAATCTCTAAGGGGCCATGCAATGCAGCACGACTATCTACGATTCCCCACACGAAACGCCGGCGCTGATGCATACCCACGCTCTCCTTCCAAAACTTACTAAAACTTACTGAATCAGCACTTTCAAAACCACGATGTCACCCTTCCCCAAGCTCACCCGCCACCGTCCGCAAACCCAGGACCCTGCGAACCTCGAGCCAAAACTCGTGCGCATTCAACATGAGCACGACGCGCGCGTGGCGTGTCCAGGCCGCGAGAAGAGACCCCCAGTTGCCCGGCCAGAGTACGGTGCCGCGGCCGCGCAGCAGCTCGAGCTGCTCATCCAGCACGGCACGTGAGGCGTAGCGAGCTAGGATTAGGAACGACCGGATCGGGCCGCGCCGGGTTTGGAGGGAGGCATCGAGGGATCGGGCTGGGCGACTGATGTTAGCTTGCCGATTGGATGGCTTGAGAAGCAGCTCGAGAGGATGGAGACGGAGGATTAGAAAAACGTACTGAGATCATTGGTCTTGAGGATGAGCAGAATCACCCTGGGCACGTTTCCCAGCATCCGCACCAATTCCACGAGCATGCCTCCGCCCAAGGCCTGGCCGATGGCCTCCTTTTCGCTTTCACTCGCCGGCGTATCCACCACGCTGGTCCTCACGACACGATAATCACGCCCAGTGATGGCGCTGGCAAACAGCGGAAACTGCTCGTCACGCACACCCGCGACCTCAAACGCATACCGGCGCATCCGCTGCTCATCAGCATCGAGGACGGCCAGCCAGAGCTTCGCGTACGCCCGACGCAGGTCCGCCGGGATGTCACGGTAAAGACCGTGGTCATACAAGATGAGTTCGAAATTCGCACGCCCGCGACGAGCCGGGTTGTGGCGGATGGCGATATTACCTCCATGCGGATCGCAATGTAAAGGGGCACCGCGTCCGAAGATCATCTCGTTGAAGACGCTGGCCAGCGTCGCCGAGACCTCGTCGCGGTCGATTTCGTGTGTGTCGAGATACGGGAGGTCATCAATGCGGTGGCCGCCAACGTACTCCATGACCAGAATCCGGCGCTCCGCCCACAGCACGTCCGGGATGACGAGCGGGAGGCGGGGCAGCCGCGCGAAGTATGCGCGGGCTCGTTTTGCGTTGCGACCTTCCTGGCGGAAGTCGAGTTCTTGCGGCAGGGAGATTTCGAGCTCCTCGGCCAGCCAGGTCAGGTCGTAGTCCGGGAAGAAGCGTTTGAGGGTGGCGAAGGTGAAGCGCGTGAGGGCAAGATCAAGCCGCGCCCACTCATCTAGAGTCGGATGCTGCACTTTGATAGCTACCAGCTGGCCCGTCGTCCGGATGACGGCTCGGTGCACCTGGGCGAGCGAGGCGGCGCCGATGGGAGTCTCCTCGAACGAGGAGAAGTGCTCCCATAACGGCGCGCTGGTGTCTTTCTGGAACATTTCCTGGACCGAGGCGAACGACGACACGGGGCACTTGTCTTGTAGCGGGATGAACGTGTCACACCACTCTCTCGGCAGCAGATAGTTCAGGCTCGTGAGGTGCTGGCCCAGCTTGATGAATATCGACCCATTCTTTTCCAGCGCCGAAAGTGTGCGGTCCGCGCAGCGTTGATGGCATGCTCTGAGGAGGTCCGCGTACGAGGCCGCGTCATGCTTGTCCTTGCTGTTCAGCGTGACTCGGTAGCTGCGATAACATACTGTGAGCCAGAGTCTGCATTTATGAGTCGTCGAGAGCCTTCGTACTCATTCATGCACACTGCGAGCGTGCTGACGACCCGGCCTGTTCTCTGTGCTGCGGTCACTGAATGCTTGGCCTCGTCTTGAAAAGCTACCGCGGCTGCAGCAAGCGTTCCACCGGTTGTGGCCAGCAGGAGTCTTCTCCTCTTCCTTTTCGTCAGAGGCGTCGGTATCGCGCGGGCTCGTCCATGGCTGAAAGTTCTCCTCCCTAACATGGCCGCAACACCGAACACGGGCATGGCCACGACGTCAACGTCCTTCCACATATCCCCACGGAAATCTGAAGAGGAGCTGGCATGTTGGGTCCGGGTCAAGAGTAAGGGGTGTATGATGCTTTTGAAGAGGCGAATTTTTATCTAGCCTTGCAATCGCCAAGAGATCTCGGCTATCTCGAATCTCGATAAGTCTCTATTTCGATGGCGCTCACACCATAAGCGACTCTCAGATTAGGAACATCACGGTCGAACTTCAATTACAACAGTGACCAATTGCCCGCTTTTAGCTTGTGAGTTTGTCAACTTGTAAACCTTTGCCTCCTTCAGAGCAACTTGTTATGCCATGGCCAGCGGTTACTTCCTAATTGTAAAAGGCCTCTTGAGCGGGAAGCCCAGTCGGCGCCAGGTTGGCAGCTGGCCTAAACTTCTTCTCTTTGAACCATATGTGCGCGGTTTCTGACATCTCTTCGACGTCCTTGAATGAAAACTGCGGCTGCGAAAGGCCCTGATACAGTCCTTCCGCGTAGTCGCGGGAGATGTTAAACACCTGCGCCAGGTACTTCTTCTGGATGTCCGGATAGCTGACGTTCCTGAGCAACTTGAGCGTGTTGTAGATGGTATTCTTGCGCGCCTCATCGGTCATGACACGAGTCCAAAGCTCTCGGGCTTGATCGTACTCGTTCCGTTTGCCTTCATGCCATGCGTGGGATTTCCGACTGACCACGTTATCGCTAGTTGCATAAGGAGCTTCTGCTGCATCGGGACGGAACTTGTGGGCGAAGCTGTTAGGAGAATACTGTTTGTTCCCAGCATGGTTCGCGTCTACTCTCATAGGTCCGTCGAAATTGAGGGTTGAGAAGGACTGAGCTTGGAACGGGCAATTCACCGGAATTTGGTGCAAATTGACCCCAATGCGATGATATTGAGCGTCTCTGTAGAAGAACATGCGAAATTGAAGGAGCGGGTCAGGGGAGTCCTCGATTCCAGGAACCAGGCTGCCTGGAGAGAATGCTGCCTGCTCGACGTCGCGATGGAAGTTCTCGGGATTCTTGTTCAAGACGAGCCTTCCGAATTCTCTCATCTGGGTTAGAGCTGGTCAGCTTAACGAAGAAGATGTGACGAGTACCACGAACCGGAAATTGCTTCCGAGGCCACACTTTGGTCACATCAAAAGGGTCGAAATTTAATTTGGCGGGATCCGCCTCTTCAGGTCTCATGATTTGAACATTCGCGGTCCACGTAATCTCCTCTCCTTTCTCGATGGCTTCCCACAAGTCCCTCTTGGAGTAGTCTGGATCCTCTCCGCAGATTCGGGTTGCCTCGGGGTCGGTGAACTGCTTCTGTCCGTGGTTTGCGATGAAATGATACTTTATGTACACGAAACGGCCTTCTTCATTCACCCATTTGAATGTGTGACATCCGTATCCGTGGTTATGTCTCCAGCCTTGGGGAGTTCCGTGATCACTGAAAAACATGCATCCTGCGTGATTTGCTTCGGGGACGTTGGCAAGCAGATCGAAAAGCGAATCCACATCCAGCAAGAAGTTTCTCGGATTGCGAGATTGAGATCGTATCACGTCTGGGCCCTGGATTGGATCCCGACAGAAAAAGATTGGGAAATTGAGGCCAACCAGGTCATAGTTTCCCTCCTGAGTGTAGAACTTGATAGCGAAGCCTCGAGGATTGCGGGCTTGGTCCGGAAACTCGCGACCGAGTGTAACTGTGCTAAACCTGACGAAAGTAGGTGTTTTCTCGCCGACAGAGCGGAGGAAGCTGGCTTTCTGCGAAGCATATGGGTAAGCAAGATGCACGAAGCTGGTGACCTGTCTTGTGATATGTTACAGCAGGGATGCTCCATGCACTCAAGAAACAGAAATCTGCTCACAGTCAAGTCCGTCACGTCTTGAGTGACCTCGAAATATCCGAACGCCCCGCTCCCGCAGGGATGCACCATTCCTATACCGTGACAGAGGCATTAGCGGGGTTCCCATAGACATCAATTGACGTGAGCATGGAGATCTATTAACGCCAACAGGGGTCGGGCTCGTTGGACATACGCTCGAGATTCTTCGACCGGTTGAAATGCTGTTGCTTCCTTTGCGATTGGTTCAGCATCTATCCAGAACACCAACGGGAATACAGCCTGCTAAAGACGTACTGAAACAGAAAGACGTCACTCGCGACGGGAATGCCGCCGACATTCTTGCTATGCAGCCTGTGTTTGATCAGCCAGTGCTCATCGACAGCTCCACGACACGTACGGATCCGGCCACGGCAAGCCGTCATTGTTTGTGAAGTACAATCCATCATCGACGCGTTTGCCCCCTGTAACCGCACCGCTGACTTTGCCAATAATATCGGCAGGACCCTCGTTCGCGCTCCCCATATGAGCCATGCGAGGGGCGCGCGTCTCGCCCGTGGCCGCCCCCTGGACCGCCATTGCAACAGCTTGCAATGGATGTTGGAACGGGGAGGTCTGGTTGGTGTTAGAGCTCGCCATTCTGAACGATCACGGTGTTGACAGCAGCTGAGGACGATTCAGATAAGAGGGAAAGGTGGGACGTTACCGGGAGCAAGTGAAGTGAACATGATTAGCAGCTTATTATACACCACCATGTCTATGATGGGAGAGTGACGACACCACCAAGATGTCTTCTACATAGTAACAATCCCATCCCTCCTTGCATCGGCTTTGCGGCAAGCTAATAACAATAATAGAAATGCTGGATCTACGATCTATGTACCCAGGTACTTCAACCCCGCAACCCCGCAACCTCGGTCCTCGCTAAGCTAACCCGCATAATTGAGCATTAAGCATTATCCAGATGTCCACAATCAATTAATCCCAGATCATCATAGTCTTGTTCATCAAGCTGCTTACATGCAATCATGAGCGTGGTGTCTGGAGCCATCGAGTTGGCTCCTGTGGATTGGCGCGTAATGGCAATGTTGATGCTTAAGGTAGAATTGTGTGTTTAATCACACTCGTTGGAGGAAGGATTCAAATCTATCAGAGCTTCCGACGGGTGGAATCTGCTGGGCATATAGGTTCACTTGGAGCTTATGAATGTATATCAAGGGTGAAATCGGAGCTGGACGGAAGGGTAAAGGAATATGCCATCACCAGTGATGCATTATCCTAGTTTCTTCAACAGTATCAGTGCCGTCAATAATGACGCAACCGAGATTGACGCCGCTTACAGGTCCCCAAGAGCGACTCAGTATACATCCGCCGCCGCTTCTCTTACAACATCTCATCATGGCAGCGGCAAGGCTACGCAAAGCATTCCAACACTCCGACTCAGATGATGAGCCAGCTGGAGGCATTGATGAAGAAGGCAAGCCGCCCCCGTTTTGCCGATGATCTGCCCGATTGTTGCAACTGATACTCCCCTGCAGAGCAAGAAAAAATCATCAATACTTTCCGTTTCCAGGACTCGAGACGAATTGAATTCTACACTGTACGCACCGCCCCACTTCGCCGTTGTCTACCAGATTTCTGTAAGATGACACGTGTATACCGCGTTAGAAAGTCTTTGTCGGTATTCCGAGTCTCGCTACGCTATACTACGTCCCGCGGCTGCTTTCGGGCACAGCCATTTTGACCATGCTTCTTGCTATCACTTCCCTTCTGTGCACAGCCGGCATCCTAGTCCTCAGTCCCGCTCGATCGTCTCCTTCTCAAGCGGCGAGCCGTGAAACGGCAGGGCCAATTGAAAAGTATATCGTGCCTATGAACGCCACGTTATGCTTCATCATCGCGTTGAAGGCTTGGAGCGTCAGCGGTGGAAAAAGAACTTCTACTCAATCGCCGGAAGATCTTGTTGGCTATCTGATACCGTTGGGTAAGTCCTGTTACATGCAGCTCTCGCCGATGGGCCAGAGGACTGATCTCACGCAGTCATGTTCTTCCTGATCTTAATAGCTCGATCACAACTCAAACCTGTCGATGTAGAAGGACTGGATCGCTTGCGCTATCGGTATAAAGGCGCCTAGCAGCGCGTTGCCTGTTCCTCTAAGTTTTCCGACATTAGACACATGAATCCATACCGCCGTACAAAGAGGGTTGCTGAGACGCGCATTACATCGATCGCCATTGATACCAGAGAATATCACCTCCGCCGAGTACGGTTCCCCTTCCCATACGAGACATGAGAAAGCATCTAGCATGCCACCGGACTTCCGCATATATGTGAGGGCAAACAAGGCGCGCTCTACATGTCGATAGATTCTCGAAACCGCATAATACCATTCTTCCGTAAGACCCCATCCACATTGTCGGGAACACCGTAGAAACTCGAAAAAGGCATGCCAGTCGACTGGGGGTTAGTTTCGGAATCGGATACGTCAGAGACGAGCACTAAATTGCCAGCCTTGATTGACTCTATCAAACCAGGAACAAGCGTCTGTACACCAATCAGCAACACGACCGAGCTCGTCCCAAGCAAAGAACGTACTAAGAGTTTTGAGCTTGTGATCAAGCCCATGAAGTTATTGCTCTGCGCAATTCTGACCGCCTCTTTGAATGAGAATGTTGTGCGGCCGCTGCTTTGAAGAAGGACAGGATCTGACGGAGAATCAGCTCAACCCACGCCAGCTAGACTTGAGTTGACTTACAATTGGGCTGCTTCCAGTTCAAGTTGTTGCAGACATCGATGTTAAAAGACGAGAAGACTATCGAGCGGGAATCAGAACGTTGCCGGAAGTGACGAGCATGTTCGAACACCACGCGAAGAATGGAGTCGATGAAATCATTCATGTTCGGTGTTGATCCCAGCCGTAGTTCATCTTCCTCCACGTGGTCTGGAAACAGAATGTGGAGCTCCACATGGATGTTGGCTGGGAGTAAAGCCAGCGCATCCTGCAGTGTGGCGAACGAACTGGCGAGAACGTTGTAGAGATAGGAAAGATCGTGGCGACTGGCTTCTCCAAGGTCCAACAGGGCCGCCGCTCCTTCGCCTTTGGGGTCACCTATCCTGACAAATTGCTCATAAGAGAGGCTGTTTATCGGGACCTCCAGCCCGTAGTGGTTGACTTTCCACTGCGGGTACAACACGGGTATGCCATCGCTAGTCGTTTGCACAAAAAGCCTCACATATTCGCCGGACAGGCTCGACCCGGTGATGAGAGCGCTCGGATGCGAGTCGAACTGGCTCGTGGCTTTCCAGTAGGTTGCGAACTGCGTTATCTCAAGAGGCATACCGTGGAATGGCTTGACAACATGAAATTTGAAACTGATGCGGCCAATCGCCCGGAGTCGAGGGTCGAACAGCTCAAGATGCCAGTGACCCGAGCTGCTTGCTTGAGCCGTGAAGATTCTCGAGGATGCGACCGTCCGCGCGATGACCTTGGCGCCAAAAGCCGGGAAGATGTCAAAGTCGATCGAAAAAGAGTCTAGGTTGTCGACCTGAAATGAGATCATCCGGAAATCGTCTTGGATCGGCAGTTGCAGGTTCCGGGGGATGAGATCCGAGGACTTGGACGAGATCGTAAGTCTCGCCGCGGGGTATTTGTTGTTATTGTAGAACATGATGGGATCGGCGTCCCGATCCCCAAGCACAATGACGATGAATGTTTTCGTGTCCAGAAAGTTGTGTCCGTAGCGTCTGAGAGGAATGATTGGTGGAGGTAGGGAGATTGGCGGGATGCCCTCGGTCTCCGCACGCATAGGAGCAGGAGTACCGCCGGAAGGTGCTGGAGTACTCAATTGCTGAGGTACCTGCTGCTGAGAGCCTAAGCTCTTGTCTCTGATGGCGGCCAGGACATTGATACACTCTCGGCGTCCCTCCCAGATCGCGTGGTATAAAGCGGAATAGCCCTTTTCATCCAGCACCTCTGTACGCACGTTGCAGCGTATCAGGGTCTGCAAGCACTCGACATGGCCTTCGCTCGCCGCGTGGAACAACGGGGTCCACTGATAGAGCTTATCGGCCTGATCCAGATCAACGCCATAATCTTTCAGGATCAGAAGAAGCTGCGGAGATTTCCCTGATCTAGCAACAAGATGCTGGGGATACAGGCCTTCGGCGTCGGGAATGATCTCGGGCTGTCTCTGAAGCAGAGTTTCCACGATTGGCACCGAGCCAGCCTGACAAGCCATGTTCAGGGGGATGTGGTCCGAGTTGCCGGTCGCGTTGATGCCTGCGCCATACGCAAGAAGAGTTTCAACACACGCTGGATGAGAACCTCGGATAGCGTGAATCAACGGAGTAAACTTTTCTTGGTCTTTGGAATCGACTGTTTGTGGGTTTGCTGCAACCAGTTCCGGGATCATCTCCACACGCCCGAAAATGCAGACGTAGTGAAGCGGCGTGCGTCCGTATATGTCCGAGGCTTTTACATCCACTCCGCTAGACAGACCTATCTTCAGCAGATCGATGCGGCCGGAGATGGCGGCATTGTGGAGGCAATTTCGCTCGGTTATGTCATCGACGTAGCTCAGGTCCACCATCTTGGTCGCAAGGAGTGCTCTCAGCATTGCTTCCGGCGCTTCGTCCACAGCGCTGGCAAATGCTCTTGTTACGCGTTCCTTGTCGATGGGCGACGTGCCCAGCCGAGCAAGCCACCCTTCGACTTCGTTCTCGTTTCCAGAGCAAATCGCCCTCAGGACCTGAGAGTCAATCTCGACATCGCCGATTTCTGTCCGTCGATTATCGATAGACTGATCAAACGAGGATGCTGAGTACTGCATCTTCTCCCCTTCGGCCCACGCTCCGAGGTCCAGCAGGCTGGTGGTGGCCTGGTCTGAGAGATCACTGATGATTTCTCTGTTGAAGCATGGCTGGATCTCGACGGCGCGCGATAAATAGAGCTCCTTGGTTTTCGACTTTAAACCATTAGCCGTGAGAAACATGACTGTATCGGTAGCTCAACCTTCGATGTTTTATCCCACTGTACGAGCGAGTTAGCATCCTATTGCATGAGACCCGATGCCTCAACGAACCTTCTTGAGAATTTTACTGAATGCCGTTGCATTTATTTCGACGAATTGCTGCTTTCTGTCAGCAGACCCTACAGTCAGAACAGATCAGCTGTACCTGGAGCTTGTTGAGGTCCACAACGAATTGACGGAAGCTCTCTTCTAGGGTGATGTACTTGGAAGATAACTTTGGAGCGGACGATGGTTGCGTCTCTATGGCGTTTTTCTTCTCTGAAAGCGTTGTCAATCTCAGTTTCAACTTTCCTTGATCAGCCAAATCCAGAGTGGTGACCGGTGTAGAACCCACCTCGGCCTCTTTCTGAAGGTAAAAGGTGTTGACCTTCTCCAGCTCCCGTTCCTAAGCCACCGTAAGACAATGCATCGTATAACAAGAGGTGTATCCAGAACATACGAGCCGGAAGAAGAATGTCGCCTTATTCGCCTGTAGCGAGGTCTGTGAGCCTGCCACTTCCCCTCCGCTGCCGGCATCGTTGAGCCTCTTGATGAGCTATAGCACATCAGCATTGGTATTTGATACAGATTGACTTCTTTTACCTTTTTCAGTGCCTTGTAGTCTACAAAATGGCTCGAGTACTCAGGGATTTCGAGCTGACGGCTCTGTATATGCTTGCCGAATTTCCTGGTGGAGGTTAATCATTACATCCGAGTCCTATTGGTTGCTTCTATCGTGGTACTCGAACAATCAACTCTTACATAGTGCGAGCGTGTCAGAATTTGGGCGCGGAGGAATTGGAGCCGCTAGAGACAGGAGCGTCCTGGCCTCCGTTCTGAAGTGATGTGCTGCTGAGCGTGGCGGAAAATGAGAAAAAAATTGTCATATAGCGGCCATTCCGCCCCACATTATATGTGAGAGAGCGATATCCAACCATGGACCCATTTGCACGCGTTGTTGGTCTGTTGGTAACCGTGGAAGTCTCCTACGGTTTTGGTTGGTGGGGTTTTGAGAACGGCTAGTATCAGTTGCTGGGCCTAATGTATCTGTTGAGGGTGCCTTAGGCAAACATGCTTTGTCATTGTCACGTGCTACACAGGCTTTCATCTCAAGTCGTGCCAAGATTACCTGAATCGCATCGCGCTAACTGCCGCTAGCCGAGGTACAAGTACTTCGTATATACGAGTTTCTGAATCTCCACCAACCTCAACCTCAGATATGCAAAGATGCCACCAAGGTTAGGCGCTACGTGGGCCTGCGTCTTCCAGCCAAAGACTCTCCGGCTCGCTCCTCTACAGAATGTCAGTCGCGGGATCAAGTCGATAGTGCCACGACGACGGCCAGACCGCTTCAACAAGGGCCCGCACCTCCCCGTCCTCACCGGATCCCCTGCGGCCGCGCTCGAACGCAAGAAAGCCACGACACCGCTCCGCACAGGCGCTCTCGCCGTGAAGAAGGGCATGACCGCTCTGTTCGACGCCGACACGGGCAAACGCACCCCTTGCACCGTCCTCCAGCTCGAGCGGGTCCAGGTCGTGAGCCACAAGACGCGGCAGCGGCACGGCTACTGGGCGGTCCAGGTCGGGTGCGGATGGAAGCATCCCACCAACGTCACGAGGCCGGAGCTCGGTCACTTCTCCGTCAACGGCGTCAGTCCCAAGAGGCATCTGGTGGAGTTTCGCGTCAGAGACGAGACGGGGCTGCCCCAGATCGGGATGAAGATTGGGCCCAGCTGGTTCCAGGAGGGACAATTCGTCGATGCGAGGGCGAATTGTAGGGGTATGGGCTTTGCAGGTGTACGACCCCAAACATCGTTCCGCTGTGATGAGAGCTTACCAGACGGCAGGGCATGAAACGACACGGTTGGGCTGGTCAGCCGGCCTCGCACGGTACTTCATTGACCCATCGAGCCATGGGTTCCTCGGGTGGATCGCAAGGCAGTGGCTCAAGAGTGCATCCTGGAAAGAAGATGCCAGGGAGGATGGGAGGTCAGCAACACACGGTGCAGGGCCTGCAGGTTCTCAAGGTCGACGAGCCGAATGGGATCGTCGTCGTTAATGGTCAGTTGAGCTCCCTTTGAGAGCTCTCGACAGCTTGCTGACTCTTGACAATCACTAAGGTTGCGTTTCTGGGCCCAAGGGCTGCATCGTCCAAATCCAGGACTCGATCAAACATCCGTGGCCTAGTATACCCTCATCTCCCGACTCCTCCGTCTCATCTGTTGAGGCCACCGCATGATATCAAACTGCTGTACTCTCTTGTATATACCCGGCCGACCTTGGCTTGATAATCTGATTGCCGCGTCGTCACAAGCGGTCGTTGTCTTGGCATCTCGAGCTCAGAATTCCACCAGTGTGTTTCTCTCAACGAACGTTTGTCCCTACTTTGCGAGTTTTTGTCTTGATGAAGCAACCTTTCCTACTCTTCATTCATATGGTCAAACACGCCTCGCGAATAACATGGTATCTGCAGACTCTTGGTGTTGCTGCAACCGGGGGGCAGGCATCAAGCTCTTCCAATCTACATGATCTTGGACAGGTCCTCACTGAAGCTAGGACAGGCCCGACAGTTGAGTCTAACTTCAGACGCGGTCTACTCGAGCAAGAGATTGCACGGATTCTCCACCTTGTCTCATCACTAGTGTTACCTGCTTCATTTCTGCCGAATCTAGGCGCTCTCGTCATCTTCGGCAACTCATAGTGATAAAAGTTCTCTACCCGGCTTACACATGACGCCACCTTTCTATCTTGCTCTACCCGCCTCAGCATTCAAGGCCTTGCCCAGTTAGCTTACCCGCTTCCTCCACAATCCTATATTCTTCCCTCTTCCCCCTCCCCTTTGTAATCTCTCCTCTCCATCAACATTCCTCTGTCAAGTTATCTTCTTCGTTTCGACACAAGAAGAGACGAGAGAGGTTTCGATTTACAGATGGGATCAAGAGAGTCAACCAGACCACTTTACTTCTGCATACTTATCCTCTACAGGGACCGCAAAGTACTTTTCCCAATTGTCCAAAACCTTGCCGGTGGGTTGCGGTCATGACGAGGTTCTCACCATGAGCAGTCTAGTGTCCGGCATGCAGTGCTCTCCATGGTCGGCGTCGCGTCACATCACCGTGCCAAACTATCCGATGATCGGCTCCGGCGGATTGGACCGAATGTCAGAGCGTTCGGTCCGTGGACAGAATGACTTGTGGCGGATTCCGGGTCGTCGATTCGGACTTGTAGCAGCACGACTATGGTTGAACAGTCACCCATCCAGCGTCGTCATAGGGAAGTCAAAGGCCTTGCTGCGCGTGTGTGGACCGAGTTGATGCAGTATCTCGACAGGTCCGGATAGTCACCGCGCAGGTTTCGAAGCCGTCAGCCGGACTCACTCTGTATCCTCCACCGACGCCGGCGAGCATTGTCCTGACATATCCGGTACCGCGAGTTCGTGAGCAAGGAGCTGTACCACGCGCCGCGCGCGAGACGTATGTGTGGGTAAGCGTAGGCGTATCACCTTGGTCTTCTAGCTAGGCACAGAGCAAGGACGGACAGGAACCGTGATGGAAAGCCTGCCTTGGGGCTCTCTACGAGGTCGTGTCGTCTGGCATATGGGGAGTCGAGCATCCGTCGAGCATATTAGCGTCAAGAGAATCCTATCAGGCGCATCAGTAACAGATATCTTCCTATGGTGGACATGGCGGATGGGAGTGCGTTGTCAACAGACGTCGGCAAAACACACCCTGCCCAGGCACAAGTTTGCAGGTCCGCGCCCGGGCGGGCAGGTCGTGCCGAGCCGGACTATGATTACGCCGTGATGTCGGGCACCACTTGTATCCCGCGCTTCAGCATCACCAGCATCATCTTGTTATCGCACACCTTTCAACTCACCTTTTCGAACGTGTTTCTCGTCGCAATCCTTCATTTATGCTCCAAGCTCTCTTTGCAGGCGTGCTGATGCCAGAAGCTGTATGAAGCGCTAAAGAGGAGGATGGTTGTAAGGAAATGAGACAGAGGGCGATGAGTGAGTTCAATCCGGACAGGTGGTAAAAAGCGGAGATGGGGAGACGAACGTAGATAGCCAAATGTGTTAATCAACAGTAATTCCGCATACTCTATTGGTCACGTACGCAGTCACCGGATTTCTGATTTCATAAGGTGCAACAGTGCGGCGATTGAGAAGCTAGAAACCCAAAAGCAATCCTGCGGGTACATTTATCGCGGCCCTTGAAGCATGCCTTTATGATAGACGAACTCATCAGATTCATTTCTAAAGCAGAGACTCCTCTTGCCTCCAATTCTGGCTGCCTGAACGCCATGACACAACACCGTAGTTCCCAGCTGCGTCACGGCTCCGATACGGGTCGGAGTCCGCCTCAGCCAACAGAAGCTCTGAGAAACCGCTGCCGTTCGTGCACTATCGGCGACTCTGTTACGGCGCCGGGTTGTCTCTGACGATGTGCCTGATCTTCCGTTCGTAGGCCGGCCGGTCCCTCTTGTACAGGTTGTACGCCTCCGCCTGTGCAGGAGACTCAGGGTTGGGTTCGTTGAGCAACGACTGGATGCCCAGGAGGATCTCCTTGATCGTGATGGCCGGCTTCCAGCCCTCCTCCTCGTTCAGGATCGAGAGGCACACCGTGCCTGACGGGTACACGTTGGGGTGGAACAGAGGTGGGACGAACTTGCCTGCGCAGTCGTCAGACTTGTCGTGATGACACCCGTGATCGATGAGCAGTAGAGCAACTCACATTTTGGTGGCTTGGTCGGATACTCTGAGAGCCAGACGGTCAGTGGTTTATAAGATATACCATGAGTCTCAGAGCCGCACCATCAGGAAAAGTGACTTCCAGCTTGAAGAGGCCGTCCTGCCACGGCGTCTTGTCCTTGCCCGGCACACCGCATTCCCATTTCTTCAGATCAAGCCCGCCCTGAGGGGTGCGTACGGGTTTGGCGAAGAAGCCAAAGGGATGCTCTCGCCTCCACTGCTTGCTGCAGCTCGTCGTCAGAACCAACTAGAGACGGCCGACATTTCGGGCAGACCTACCGCTCCTCCTGCAACCTGTTCTGACAGAGAGACATCGCGGCACTACTTCCTCTGATGTTGTTGTCAGTGGACTATGGAAAGGTCGAAAGTGTGGAGCGCGATGAGAAAGGCCGCACGTTTCGCGTGAGTGATGGTGGGTGAAAGAGATGGTTCAATGTTTGCCTAAAATGTGATTCCCCAGTTGTGCTGCCTGAGGAACAAAAACACCGTCAAGTCGGGACGAAATCGCCAAGCTTCCCCGCCAGGCGGACCTCGGGAACGCCGCTCCCGCTACGGAATTACGC
>QQTW01001590.1_pt1 | contig 15994 bp, 23 predicted proteins | sample 1904831 | NCBI WGS metagenome assembly QQTW01 (sample SAMN09435610, study PRJNA476489) | Subsurface metagenome, whole genome shotgun sequencing project. | reverse complement strand
CCCGTCCGGTCTCGGGGGGGAGGCGCTGGCGTACACGCGCCGCTAGAATTAGCCCCCATGAGCGAGTCCGAGGGCCGGGAGAACGCCAACCTCTACATGCGGGGCGTCAGCGAGGGCGCCGTCGGCGAGGAGCTGGACGCCCAGGAGCTCCTCGACGTGCTAGACGTGTTCGGCGAGGACGGCGTCAGGATGTACCTGGTCGGCGTCCTGGAGGGCATCGAGGACCGCGCCGAGGAGGAGCTCGAGGAGTACGAGATGCTGAGGGCCTCCATGGCCTTCGTCGCGCGCGAGTCCTCGGTGAAAGTCCTCGAGAGGTCGGAGGACACGCTGCGGGTGCGCGTGGAGGAGGTCCCGAGGGACCTTGACACGGGGGTGGACCTCCACGTCTTGGACGACGAGGACGATATCGTGGACGGCGGGCTGATCGTCGCGGTGGAGTTCGAGGGCGCCGTCGTCGACGACGGGGAAGAGCCTGCTACCGCGCCGGCCGTCGTCACGGTCGAGAGGTGGAAATACGAGTTCATCGAGTACGAGGGCCCCGAGGATGAACCGTAGCCGACCGGACCTTTGGCGCACCGGGACGGGGCCCAGCGGCCTATTCACCCATCTTCTTAGTAGAGGCGTTCCCCGAAGTCCGTTTGCAGGATCTCGCATCACTCCGCGTAATACCCGACGCGCCGGGGACGAACGGGACCAATTGGACCCACCGGACCGGGGCCAAGCGATAGGGCGTTATCGTTACGCAGGATCTTGAATCGTCCAGGCGCCTAGACTTTCCCGCCGGGAAGATTGAAGCGCCAGTTTAGGTGAACATGGAGCGGTCGGGCCGGTCGGGCTCCCGGGGCTCCCCCATCTGCCCGCGCCCGTGGGCCCGCATCGCGTAGAGGTCGAATCTCCGCTCGTCCGTCTCGCGGTACGTCACCGAGACGGCCAGGCCCTCGTCCACCCGGAGCGCCCGGTCCACCTGCTCGCGCAGCGCCAGCAGGCCGGCCCTGTTGCCCGTTATCTTGGCCGTGGGCCCCCCCTCGCCGCCGACGCCCACGACCCGCCGCGGCGCCCTGACGTGCAAATAGGGGACCTCGTGCTGCGGCCGCTCATCCGCGCTGCCCGCCTCACGCCCCAACCTCTCCTCGCCGCTCACCTGCCTACCAGGCTCCGCAACCAGCTTTGTCCCCCGCTCGGCTCTATCTTCTGATTCCCGATCCACTCCAGGTCTGCCAGTCCTCGAAGCGCCCCTGCGTGTCCTCCAATACATCCATCCAGTCGGCACGGAGGGGACGCGCTCCTAGCTGCGAAATGGCATACCGGATGACGTCTTCGAGCGCAACGCGTCCGGTGGGAACGTGGGTCTTCTGGAGGTAGGGCTCGGCTCCCGAAGCGGGCCCAAGGTGTACGTGTGGGTAGGTGTACGTCTCGCCCGGCTTCGGGTGCCACTGATAAGAAAACAAGCGCTCCGGCGGGTTCTTCCCACGACCACCGCGAGCGCGCCTGAGCGTGTAGAAGTACTCCGTGGTCGTCACCCTCCATGGCCCTCTGTCAGGAGTGCTATCCCGCACCACATGGTAGCGTTGGGTGACGGTTAGGAATAGGTTGGTGCGAGGCAGCTTTTGCGGAAGTCCGTCACCGAGAGTGAGAGAGTGCGGTTCGTCGCTAGCGTAGTACCCACCGCTTACCCCGAGCACCGCCTCCGTGACGCACGACGTCGCTTTTTGGAGTAGGTCTAGGTAATTCTGGACGGCTTCCTTCTCGGTTTTACCGGCCAACGCTCATCGAACTAAAGCCCGCCGCGCGAAAGGCACCAAAGCCAGCACCTCGGACACGTCCGGATTGTCCTCCGAATCGTCGAACTCACAGGCTTCGAGCCTCTCCAAAAACTCCGTGCCCGACATCGCGAGGTAATACCTAGCGGCCCTGTCGAAGAGCTCAAGCCCCTCCTCATCGGAAAGCTCTCGGAAGTGCCCATTCGTGTGTGCCGCCCGCTCAACCATTTTCGACCCTTTCCGTCCCCTTCGCTAATAGTGTTGCACCTTTACGCAGAAAACGATACGAAGTTTGTTACTTTTCGTAGACAGAGCTGTTTTTTATTCCCTTTCTGCTCAACCTCCGAACATCCTTCGCCACCAGCTTTGCCTCTCCGGGGCCTGTGCGCCTGTCTGAGCATCCGCGGTGGCCGCCGTGGCTTCGTCAGTGGGACCGGGGGCCTCGGGGGATTCTCGGGCTTCCTGTAGCGCCTCGAGTTCGCGGCGTAGGTCCTCGGCCCGCCTCTCGGCCGCCTCACGTCGCCGGCGCTCCTCGGCCAGCTCCTCCTCGGCCCGACGACGGCGCTCTTCTATGGTGGACTGAGCCTGCTCCGTGAGCTGCAGCCGGACCCTGAGTTCCGCGGCCTCCTCTGCCCTGGCCACGAGGGACGCGGACATGTCCCGAAGAACGTCCGCGATGCCGTCCGCGTGCTCTGTCTCGCGGTCTTCTTCGGGGACGCCCGCGGACGGTGGCCGCGTAGCACGCAGGGCGTGGAGGCTGTCCACGGATACCAGGTACTCCCGGCGGACGCCTTCACCCTGCGGTTTAGCTACAAGCTTATCCTGTTCGATGTACCGACGAATGGTTCGCGGACTCACGCGGACAGCCCTAGCGGCCACATCTGTAGTTACCCATCCCGACTCCCCGGAGGTGTCCGCGTTACTCGTCCGCGACTGTCCGTGTGGTGCGTCCGCGTCCATGCCGGGCATCATACCCCGCCCCGCCCCGGTCCGGCACTATCGAATAGTGAAGCGCCCCGCTACGGCGACCCTTCGCCGGCCAGCCGGTAGATCTCCTGCTGTATCTCCCACGCGCGTTCCCCGTAGTAGTCGCCGGCGAGGATCTCGCGCAGCCTCCTCTCCTGCTCCTCGTCCTCTACCTCCTCGACGTCGGGGCCCGCGGCCCGCCGGCAGAGCTCGTCCGCGATGCCGTACAAGTTCCGCTCCTCGCCCGCATCCAGCAGGGGGCCGGGGTCCCCGCCCGTCTTTGCTTCGTGGGCCGCCACGAGCCACCGCGCCAGGATCTCGACAGGGACGGCCTCGTGTCTCTCGCGCAGCTCGTCGGCGGCCTCCCATGCATCGCGCCACTCCGGCGGGCACTCCATAGCCTCCGCTCCCGGCTCCCCCTCGTATGCCATCCTGGACAGGACGCGCTCGGCCGCCCCGCGGGGCGGTGGCGGGCTCCAGGCCATGATCCTGTCCAGGACCGCCCCGAATCCCAAGTCCTCGAGTTCTCCCCGCTTACTCAGCAGCCGCCATATGTCCCCGGCGCTCCACTCGCCGCGGTGGTGGTTGTCGTGGGCGCCCGTAACGCGCATGGACGCCAGCCACCGGAGCCGTTCCAGTTCGGGGTCGGATTGGCGGGGCTCCTGCAGCCTCTCTAGCCTCTCCAGGCGGCCCTTGACGCTCACGAGCACACCGTCCCGTTCCCCTCGACGGGCGGCCCGGGCCTCTCCCGCACGCCGCGCATGATCTCGTCCTCTCCCACGAAAAGGCCGAGCACGGTCCCCTCCTCGCCCATCAGGTCCTCGAGGTTCGTGGCGGTTCTCAGGGCCACGGTGAGCGGGTGCGCGTCGTCGGCGTCCCCTTGGGGCGTCTCCCCGTCCCGGTGTTTTTTGCCGCGGTCCATCTCGTGCATGAAGCATTCCATAACCGCGTCCTGGTGGAACCGTGACGTTGACCCGTCCGGGTGCCGAACGGTTATGACGTCGGCAGCCGTCTCCCGCTCCAGGCCCTCCAGGCGGGCGCGCGTCCGCGTCATATACCCCGCTCCTCGTACCGCCGCCACGTCTCCGCCAGCCCGATCCGGATCTCCTCGACGGTAACGGCGTCGGGCTCCACCTCAAGCCGCTCCGCCCGCTCCCTTACCCCCGCTATCTGGCCGGCGATGGGCTCGAGCACCACGGCCGCCAGCTTCTCGGCGGAGACGCCCGCGCACTCCCCGCAAAACGCCGCGTAGCCTTCCCAAACCGTGAGGGCCTGACCCACCACCTCACGCTCCAGCCTGTCCAGGATCTCCGGCAGAAAGCGCCCGTTTATCTTCGCCACCTTTAGCAGCTCGTCCGTGTCCCGTTCCATCGCGGGGTCGGCCTCGTCCCCTTCGGGCTCCCATACCTCTTCGGGGTCCTCGCCCTTCGGCCACGCCGGCGGGTGCCCCGCCTTGCCGGCGTGGTTCCAGGCGTGGTAGCTCCCCGCCTCGTGGCCCTTGAAATAGGCGTCCAGGGCGAGGTTTTCGTTTAGGGTGTCCTGGTAGGGCGCCAGGACCCGGAAGGCGTCCACGACGCGGAGGCGTCCAAGCTCCTGCATCAGCGGTACGGCGATCCGTAGGGTTATGTTCTCCGACGCGCTCCAGCGCGCCGTGAACCCCCTCTCGTTCGTGGTGTAGGTGGCGCGGGGGCAGCTCGAGACGAGGCGCTCGGATTCTTGCGTGTCGCCCCGCGCGGTCGCCAGCACGTCCAGGCGGAAGCGCTCCTCCGGGGACAGCTTGTCGTAATGGCGCTTTAGGCCGTTCGTGTTCACGCGCCCCTCCTCGTTTTCAGTACCTCCTCGAGGGCGTCCAGCCTCTCGGCCATCTCCTCGAGCTCGCGTTGCTTGCGTTCCTGCTCTATCGCCCTAATTACGGTGTTCAATATCTGGTTCGCCACGGACGCGCGGCCCTTGTCCACGTCGTCCTTTAGGACGTCGGCGGCGAGGTCCTTTAGCTGGCGTTTGAGGTCGGACAGCTCCCCGGTCCCCTTGCTCCGCCCTCCCCTGGAGGCGTTGCGCTTGCGCTCGGCCGCGCGCCCCGGGTCGTGGCTGTAACAGTAGTCCTGCGATGCGGGAACGATGCGCTCGCAAGGCGTCCCGTCCGGCTTGTTTTCGCGGCATCGGGCCATCAGCTATGGCCCCCCCCCGGCCCCGGGAGATTCGCCCACGTTACGACGTAGACGAGCTGCGTACCGCAAGAGCCGCAGTATTCGGGGTCGACGGGTTCGGTCGGCCCTTCGGCGTCCAGGCCGGGCCACTCCACCTCTATGTCCTTCGGGGGCTCGCCGGGGACGTGCCCGCACCCTTCGCACGGGACGCCCCCAGCGGCATCCCCCAGGCGCTCCAGGCGCTCCAGGCGGCGCCTCGCGTTATCCACGCCGGCGGCGCTCTTCGTCCGCGCCCACCCCTAGAGGCCCGACACGGCCCGCTGCGCTGCGCGGGCCGACGCCGCGGACTCCTCGACGCGGCGCCGTGTGGCCGCCGCCCTCATGGCCGGCCACTCCGCCTCGAAGTCCTGCGGGTTGCCGCCCTGCGCCGTCCAGTCGCGGAACGCCGCCCGTTTCTCGCGTTCTTCCTTCTCGGCCCGGGCCGCCTCGTCCAGCCGGGCCAGCCTGTCGGCCTCGGCGCGTTCCTGCCTGGCCCGCTCCTCGTTCCGCTTCCGGGCCCCCGCCGCGAGCTCGTCGAGCCGCGCCTGCCGGCGGTCCAGCTCGGCCTGCTCGGCGGCCTTGATCCGCTCGACCTCGGCCCTCGCCCGCTCCGCTATCGCCCTCTCGTTCATGCCGTTCTCCTCTCGTAGGTGTTTGTGGGCGCCGCGCCCGCGCCGAGCTCGGACGGGAGCATGGGCCCGACTTGCCCGGTGCCGAGCAAGGCCCGGTCCACCGGGTTCCCCGCCTCGGCCTCCCGCCTGGCCTCGACGTACTTCTCCCACCGCCCGCGCTCCGCGGGCCTGCCCTCCAGGTAGGAGTCGGCCACGCCGCGCAGTCCGCGCTCGGTGGCGACGTGGTATACGGCCTCGGCCAGGCGGGAATCCCCGCTCCTCTCGGCCCGCTCCAAGAGCGCGGACAGCTTGTCGGGGTCATTCTCCCGGAGGGCCTTGGAGGCCAGGCGGTCGGCCCGGTCGTAGGCGTCTCGGTAGCTCATGCGCGCGAGCTCCTTGTCCCCGGCGGAGGCGTGCATCGGGTAGCGTATCCCCATGACGCCCCGCTCGAGGCTCCCCAGCCTCTCGGCCACCTCGCGCTCCCCCTCCTCGACGAGCCCGCGGTGGCGCTCGGCCGCCTCCTCGTAGGCCTCCGACAGCATCCTCCGCTTGGCCCCCTCGGTGAGGTCCGCGTGCCCGCGGATCCGCGCCACCTTCCGCTCGAAGTCCTGCCGGTTCGCCTCAATCTTTGTGGTCATGCCGTTCTCCTTTCGTCGGTTGCTTGCAGACTCTCCGCGGCGGCCTCGTGCTCCGCCGACAATCGCCCGTAGAGCTCCGCCCGGTGCGTGTGCCAGGCGTACCAGCCCGCGCGGTTCTCGCGGCGCCTTGCGGCCTCCTGGAGCCTCTCGGACGCCACCCACGCCTCTTCGGCGGCCCGCTCGCCCTCGTCTTTGCGGCGTTGCTCGTGGCGGCGGCTTATGAAGGCGTCCAGCTCCGCCTCCGCCCTCTCCCCGGCCCCTACCTCTCGGCCGATGCCCGCGCCCGGCTGCCCCATCACGTCCACCGTCACCCGTCCATCCCGTTCCTTTCGCGGTACGACTCCGACCACAAGGTTTCCTGCCACGGGAACCGTATGGATTTCGCCACGACGTTCAGCATCGAGCGGCTCGAGGGGCCGGCCACCGCGATAAACACCTTCTCCGGGTCCGGGAGCTGGGAGAGGAGGCAGATGGCCCGCCTTCGGAACACCAGGTCGCGGAGCTTCTCGTAGCGCGTCTCGGGGTCCTCGAGCCCCAGGGCGTCGGGGTGGAACTCAGCGACCACCTCCCCGCTCCTGAGCCTCGCGGCCCCGAAGTCGTGGGAGTAGGCCCCCTGCCCCCACGGCAGGCCCGCCACCATCGGGGCGTCCTCCTCTATGGCGGCGAGGTTCTCTATGGTCGTGTCGAAGGCCACCGTGTAGGCCGCCGGGTTGTCGGTGTCCTTGAGGAAGGAGAACGGGAAGTAGTCCACCGCCACGACCCGGCCGGCGTAGCGGCTCGCCACCTGCTCGGCGCCTATGTTCTTCACGACCGCGGCCTCCAGGCGGTAGGACAGCCCCGAGCGGGGGTAGTGGTAGGTGTAGGACGTCGCGCTCGGGTCGCGGATCACGTCCACCACCTCGGGCGGCTCGGGGCGCGGCTCGCCCGGGGCGGCGGTGTAGCGCCTTATAAGAATGCCCGCGAACTCCTCGTCCGTGAGGGCGTGGGGGTCCCACGTCGCCGTCAGGGTCCCCCTGGTTGGGTCCCCGGACACCACGAAGTTCGTCAGCTCCCTCACGGCGTCGAAGCCCGCGTCGAAGGCCACCCAGTCTGACTCCCCCTCCCCCGCAGCCGAGTCCCTCGCCACGACCTTCACCCTGTAGCGGCCCTCGTTTTCCACGAGCCCCGAAGGCACGGGCACCACCACGCGGGAACCGTTGGAGGCGTAGGCCGTCTGGGCGTGGGGGACGAACGCGGAGCCGTCCCACCGCTCCAGGATCAGCCTGTCGTCGGCCTTGGCCGTGCCGGAGACGTGGGAGTACCCGATGGCGACGGAGGCCGGGACCGAGGAGAGCACGGCCAAGACGTCGGAGGCCGAGTCGCCCCGGGCGCCCTGCCACACGTAGCCGGTGCCGGGGGAGTCTCCGTCGGCGTAGCCGTACCAGTCGCGGGCGGCGACCCAGGCCGCGGCGCTCGAGGGCACGGGCACCTCGTCCTGAGAGAAGCCGTCGAAATCCACGACCGCCGCGGAGTTGCGCGACGGGGTGAATTCCCGCTTGATCTTCGTCGTGCCGCTCGGAAACGCGGGGGCGTTGGCGGAGCCCGTCGGCCACACCAGGCCGCCCACCCTGGTCCACACCCCGGGCAGGTCCGGGCCGTTGCCGGGAACCGCTCCCGCCTCCCCCGCCCCCGGGACCAGGGCGCCGAGCAGGGTGTTGGCGTCGTTGTAGCAGAGGACGGCGAAGTGGGTGGCGCTGGTGCCCGACGCCTTGCGGGCGCGGACGTAGAAGGCGTGGGCCTTCGTGGCGTCCACGGCGACGTAGCCGGCCTCCCTGAAGCGGTTGTCCCCGGTGGCGGCGGCCGTTGCCCTCCAGACGTAGGAACCCCGGAAGGCGTTGTCGTCCACGGTGGGGTCCACGAAGTTGGTGGGGCTCCTTTGCGTCTCCGTCCAATAGGCCGAAACCGGGTCGTGCTCGGCCGAGGGCTGCAGGACGGCGTTGACCCGGTTCGGGCGGGGACCGACCATCTCCACGGTCGGAACGCTCGTGTAGGTGAAGAACGAGTACGCGCTGTAGGCCCCCGGGGAGTTCGGGGCCCCGTCCGAAGCCCTCGCGCGCCACTTGTAGGACGTGCCGAGGACCATATCGCTCGCGGGGGCCGCGAAGGTCGCCACCCCCGCCGACACCGCCATCGCCTTCGGGTAGCCCGCCACCACGGCGTTCGTGGTGGCGTTGACGAGCTCCATCGTGGCCGTGAAGGTCGTGTCCTCTGGGTCGGGGTCCGAGAGGTTGGCGCTGAAGGCCCGGGAGCTGGTTATCTTGTTGGCCGTCGGGGAGAGGCCGGAGGGGGCCGCCGGGGGCGCGTTGGTCCTGAAAGGCTGCTTGTCGGAGTAGCCGCCCCACACCCCGTTGGCGTCCTTGAAGCGGGAGTCCCAGCGGTAGGACGTGGCCCACGCCAGCGCCGGGTGGTTCGCGGGCGTCCCCGCGGTGAGCGCGGCCTCGTTGACCGTGACCGTCGAGCCGGGCGCGGCCGACGTTACCGCGACCTCGCCCGAGTCGTAGAGGGGCGAGGTGCCGCTCGAAGAGTAGAGCCTGATCTGGGCGGCCGCGACGTTGACCGCGGAGGTGTGCTGGTAGAGGGCCGAGTAGGGGTAGCCGGATACCGCGTTTATCTTGCCGGTGGGCGAGAGGGGGGCCGGCTCGACCGGGCCGGCCGCCGTCACGAAGGTCCGGTCGTCGGACCACTCGGACCACACGCCCCAGGAGTCCTGGTGCCTGAAGCGCGCCGTGCACTGGGTCGAGGCGGGCAGGGTTACCGAGCGGGAGAAGTAGCCGTTGGAGTTCTCCGTGGCCGTCGGCGCGAAGCTGGCGTTGTTGGCGCCGTAGTAGATGCTGGAGGGGACGGCGGCGTCGAAGATCAGGAGCTGGACGGCTTGGGAGGAGTCGAGGCCGCCCTCGCTCGCCGGGTGGAGCATGTTGCCCTGGAAGAGAGGCGTGACGGTGTTGACCGAGCCGGAGGGGGCCGTCCGCCAGGTGCCCTTGAGGGGGTCGGCGTTGGGCGTGTACTCGAGGTAGCCGGTCAGCGGCGGCCCGTCGTTCCACTCGGCCCCGAGGACGGCGGGCGGAGAGTCCACGGTCACGAACAAAGACGACAGCGAGGCCGGCCCGCTGTCCAGTCCCACGTAGACGCCGCGCCTCCCCGAAGCCCGCGGGGTTTTCCAGAACCCCCACCGCAAAGACGCGCCCGCCTCGACCACGTAGGCGGGCATCGCCTGCGTTCGGGTGGTTTCGTTCGTGCCGAGGGCGGTGCTCGAACCCTGGTGCACGCGCCTGTCGTCCACGTAAAGGAGGGGGCGGTAGTTGACCGTATCCTCGGGAAAGACTTTCCAGATGCGGATACCCATCTCCACGACCCACCCGTCGGCGGGCATGGTGTTGGCGTTGACCATCATGTTCGTGTCGTCTAGGTATTCCTCGCTCGCCTTTTGGTAGGTAAACCGCGCCACGGCCTACCTCCCCCGGCCCTTGCCGGCGCGCTCGAGCTCCCGGTCCAGCGCGGCGAAAGCTTCCGTCAGCTCCCCCTCGCCGACGCCCACGCGCCCCCCGAGGGCGTCCCGGGCGCCCTCCGCCCGCTGGCCCCGCGCGAAGCGCTCGTATACGCCGAGGATCTCGACGGCCTTCGCCCCCTCGCCCGCGTCGGAGCGCTGTATGGCCTCCACCCGGTCGCGCACCCTGACCGCCAGGTGCCTGTACAGCCTCTTCTCCTCTTCGCGGTTCTTCGGTTTCACGTCCGTCCTTTCATTGGTCTTAGTGTCGTTGGTGAGGCAATCCCCAAAAAAAGGGTAGAGGGCCGCGTCCGGACCGGCCCCGGGGGGCATGCGCCGGGCGGGTGTGGCGCCGCTGCCGCGTATTATGTGGGTCGTCACGCCTACCCACCCGCCATCGGGGGTTCGTTGGGGGCCCACACGAAGCGGTCTCTCCGGGCGCAAAGCTCGCCGGCGAGCTCGAGGGTTCGGGCGTCTCGCGAGGTGAGCAGCCAGGCCAGGCGCCTCACCCGCCGCCCCGCTTCTGCCGGCGGGGCACCCTGGCGGAGTTCCTCGAGGGGCAACACGAAGTCCTCGGGCGGTTCCGCACCGTTCGCGAGCTCCTCCAGCCCCGCGAGGATGTCGAGGGCCCGGTCGTCGTCGGCCAGGAACGCGCGCCAGCGCCCTTCGGGGATGGTCGGGTCAAGGGTTTCCGCCCGCTCGGGCCAAAGCCCGGGGGGCGCGGGGCTCCCGAACAGGGGCGGGGGCTGCACGCTCCCGCGCACGCTAAAGGCGACAAGGCCCGTGATCGTGCGGAAGTTGCCATCCCGGTCGACGCCCAAGCGCGGCTCCACGCCGCCCAGGAGCGCCCAGGCCATCTCTTCGGAGACGACGGCCCCCACAGCCCCGAGATCCCGGAGTTCTCGGGGGGGCATCGCCTGCCCGAACTCTCGGACCAGCATCCTCGCCTCCAGCGCCACCCGCCTGGTCTCCTCGTTGGTGCTCACGACGCCTCATCCTTCTCGGCCGCGGGTCCGAAGTATTCCCGTGCCAGGTCGAAGGCCTCTTTCGGCATCTGGACCACGGTGCGGCCCGTGGAGGCATGGCGGGGCGTCCCGGCCGAACAGTCCTGACACTCGCAGGCCATAAGGTGCTCCCTCCAGTCGGAGATCCCGGCCGCCTCCCTCCCCGCCGGCGTGTTCGGCAGGGTCTTTGCCGCTATGACGAGCAGGGCGGCCCGGACATCCTCGAGGTCGGCCTTTATCCCGCGCTCCGCCAGCCCCGTACGGAACTGCCAAGCCTGGGCACGAAGGCGAAGCGTCCCGATATCGCAGCACCGCTTGAAGAACCGTCGCCACACGAGGTCCGTCTTCAACAGGTCCGCAACCGCGGCCGTCGCCTTCACCCCGCCCCCTTTTCGTCCCTCTCGAACATGTCCGCGAGGCCGGCCAAGTCGTCGTCTATCTCCCGGTCGTTGCCCCCGGTCCCACTAGGTCCCACCCCTAAGGGGTGTGGGACCGATGGGACCTTTTCCGGGGCCGGTCCCGTTTGGTCTAATGAGACTTCTTTAGGACTGATGGGACCTTTTCTGAAATACCGCTTACCTTCCATGAAAATCTCGCCTTTTGTCTTCAGGCCGTCGCGGGACCTGTAGAAGCTGGAGCGCGGGACGCCCAGCGCCAGGGCGGCGCGCTGCCATTCGGCCGCTTTGGGGCCACTGGGACCGAATCCGTCCAGGGCCTCGAGGGTTTTTCTGTCCGTGGGCGTGAGCCCGTCGTCGCCCTCCACCTCGAAGGTTCCGGAGCTCCGCCGGAACACGAAACCGTCGGCGCCCCCGCCGACGGAGAAACCGACGCTTTCGGGTAGCCACCCTTCCCGGTCCTTCTCGCGCTGCAGCACGATCCGGCCCACGGTGTCCCGGTCGAAGGGGAGGGGGTTGCGGAGGGACCACATAACGTCCACCTCGTCCTTCTTCCGGCTCGAGCCCCTGGAGCTTAGGCCCTCCTTCGGAACGTGGTCCAGGAGCAGCACGGCCGCGCCGCGGCGCCGGGCGGGGTGGGCGTAGTGCGCCGCCCACGTCGAGACGTCGTTGGAAGAGTTCTCGTCCAGGCCGTTGGCCGCCAGGAAGTTGATCCACGAGTCGAAGACCGCTAGGGCGGGCTTTACCTCGTCCAGCTTCGCTTCGTAATCGAATAGCCCCTCTTCCGTGGTGGGGAGATCCGGGTAGAAGTGGTAATGCACGAGCCGGTCAACGTCTGCCGGGTTGGCGCCCATCTGCTCCAGGCGCTCGGCCATGATCCGGGGGCCGTTCTCCCGGTCGTATATCAAAACTGACAAGCCCCGCTCTATCACCCGCAAGACGAGCCACAGCATCACGAACGTCTTGCCCGTGCTCGCGGCGCTGTAGACGGAATGCACCTTGCCGGCCAACAGCAGGTCTTCTACCAACTCCGCTGGCGGCTCGATGCCGTGCTCTATGACGCGCCCCAGCAAGATCCGCCCGTCGTCGGGTGCCTCGTCTGGTATCTCCTCCACATCCAGTACCGGCGCGGCCCTCAGCTCCCGGCCCAAAGCCTTTAGCGCGTCCAGGTCCCCGCCCTTTACGGCCGGGTGGTCGGCGCCGTCGCCCTTCTCCGGGGCGTCCGTCCACTCATACCATTGGACTGAGGCGGCTACGCCCTGGAGGAGGCGCCCCACCCGTCTCATGTGTTCCCGGCCCGCCTTGTCGTTGTCGGGCCACAGGATTACCCGGCGCCCGCGCAATACTTCCAGCGCGCCCGCGTTTGGCGTGTTGCCTGCCCCGCACACCGTCCCCACCGACCGGATGTTTCGAGAACGCATGGCCTCCGCCGGCGTCTCCCCCTCGCCCACGACGATGCCATAATCCTCCGGCCAGTCCGCGACGAGCTCGGAGCCGTAGAGCGGCATGGCTTCGGGCTTTATGTCGCCCTTGCTGTAGCGGCCGTTCGGCAGCTTCCACTTGAAGCTCTTGCGGTCGGGATCGTCGGGGTCCTCCCAACGCTCGTGGATGCCCTTCAGGTTCTTGGAGGCGTCGTTGACGTGGTAGCTCTTGACGAGGCGCTCGCGGCCCCTGTGCGGCTTCCTGGGGGCCTTAGAGCGCCCCGCTATAGGGACCACGCTGGCGCCAGGCGAGGCCGCGTCCGCGAAGAGGTCCCGACGCTTGCAGCCGCGTTCCTCGAGGGCAGCCAGCACGTCCTCCTGCGAGCAGTTGGCCCAGCACTTCACGAGGGCCGATCCGTCGTCGGCCTCGTCTATGTGGAGGCTCGGGTTGTGGTCGTCGTGGGCCGGACAAAGCGCCTTGAACCCGGTCCTGGTTTTCTGGACGCCCTGGACGTGCTCGAGAACTTTATCCACGGCGCTCATGGGAGATCCCCGTTGTTTTGGGCGCTATTCTGTGGCAAAATGGACACAGAGTTTCCTTTCTGTTGTGGAGGCGGGCAGGGGCTCTAGAACCGAAGCCCACCGGCTACGACCCCGGTGGGCTTCAAGCTTTCTAGCGATCTTGGGGGCGCCGCCCAATCGTCCAGGCGCGCAGACGAGTGCCGACGCGGGCAGGGGAAAACGGCCGGGGGTTTGTCCGGAATTTTGTCCGGTTTTTTCGTCCCGGTGCCCTGGAAACTGATGCAAATTGTTCGTCAGGGTGTTACGCTTCGCGTTGCGTGCTCGGCCATTTTGGCCTCCGTTTAAGGGGCGGGGGTTTCAAACTTGCGGGATAGCGGGAAAGAGATTAGAGGCCTCAGTTTCGCCACCCCGGGTTTGGCCCCCGGACACGTTGTCAACAGCATCAGGCCCGCATAGCGGGCGTTACCGGCCCATCCTAGCACACGGGATGGCAGGCCGCCATCTCCCCATGCCCGTCGTTTTCCAGCATTTTTCACGGCTTTTCGCGTCTCCTGGGTGGACCTAAACGTGAGCTTGACGACTACGCTGGACCGCCGGGTTTAGGCTCACGGCGCTAGTCCTCTTCCGCGTCCGCGAGGATCTCGGGAGGCTGGACCCCTAGGGCCTCGGCCAGCTTGCGGATGTTGTCGATTCGTGTGCCGCCGGACCAGGTGCCTCGCTCCAGACGGCCGATGTGGTCGGGGTGCAGGCCGGATCGTTCGCCCAGCTCCGCCCGCGACAGGAATCTACCCTCGCGCATCCTCCGCAGCTTCTCCCCGTCCACCCTCACAGGGGGCATTGTAGGGGTTTTGACGGCCATTCGTCCTCCCTCTGTCGGCCATTGTCGCCTACTGGGATTGTAGGGTAATGTCGTCCGTTTCTCAACAAATATCGCCGTATGTCTTGACATTACACGACATTTTACGGAAAATGGACGCACAGACGAAGAAGATGGCCCTCGAGGAGCCGCCGGCAAGCTAACTCCTCAAAGGCCTCGACCACGGAGGTATGAGCTCCATGACCGTCAGCACTACTGTACGGGAGACCCCCCCGAAAGTCTCTAGGGAGCTGCGCGCCCTGCAGCTCGTCCAGGCGCACGGAAAAGCGATAGAGCGCCTGGATCGGGATCTGTACCTGGTCCCCTCGCAGGACGGGCTCCGGACCTACCGCGTCGAGTACGGCGAGGTCGAGGCGTGCTCCTGCCCGGATCAGGGCTACCGGGGCGTCGCTTGCGTCCACCTGTACGCCCTCGGCGTCCACCTGGCGAAGAGGAGGGGCAGCACCGCGCGCCGCCTCGTCGCCCTCGAAGACCGCTACGAGCACGAGGACCTCGCCGAGGAGGGCCGCCTGGAGCTCCTGGACGAGATCCGCCGCCTCCGCGGTCGCGTGAGGGCCTAGTGCCGTGCGCACCAGACAACGCGGACGCTCGCCACCACGGGGGCCGCCGACACGAGACGAGCACCACCACCGCGCCCCGCGCCTCTTCGGCCGGGGCGCTCCGCTTTGTGCGGCACGCCGCACACCACCACAGGAGGAACGGATGCTGGATCTAGAGTTGACGTGGGCGATGGCCCCGGACGAGATGGAGCCGCGCCCGTGCGGGATCTGCGGGGCCCGCTTCACGCCCCACGCCGTGCTGTGCAACTTCGTCACGTCGTCCGAGTACCTGCCCATCTGCGGGGCCTGCCTGGACCACTTGGCCGAGCGCGCCGAGCTCGAGGACATACCCGCCGATTGGGACGAGACGCGGCGCCTCTACCGCCTCGCGTGCGAGCGCTACCCCTCGCCCAAGTTCCCCTCCGTGGACGCGCTCCTGGAGGCCGACAGTCGGGCCCCCTGGTGGGGGGCGCTCACCCCCGAGATAGACACCGCGGAGCTGGTCTTGGAGGCGGCCCGATGAGCGCCCCCAAGGCCTGCCCGGCGTGCGGCAACTCCGGGTGGGTGCTGTACGCGGCCGAGACGACGCGCGGCGAGCTGGAGACGGACTACCGCCTGTGCGGGTGCCGCTCGAAGGGCGAGGGGTCCCCGGACACCTGCGGGTGGGGCGGGTGCGACGAGGCGATACCCGAGAAGGCCGTCGCCTGCGGGCGGCACCGCGCCGAGAACGACATGCGCGCGAGCGCGGAGGAGTGGGGCATGGCCCTCGAGGCGCTCGACGGCTTCGCCAACGCCATGCACGCGGGGCTCGGCCTGCCCCAATTGGACGAGGCGATGGAGGCGGCGATAGAGCACGCCGCCGCGGCGAAAGCCTACTACGAGGCCGAACGCGACCGGATAAAGTGGGGCGGCTGATGTACGTGATCATGCACGGGCCGAAGGTGCGGGCGCTGCGCGAGTCGGGGGGGGCCGACCGCGGGGCGCTGGCCGAGCGGGCGGGGATCTCGCCCGCGACGCTGCGGCGGGCGGAGGGCAACCGGGGGGCCGTGAGGCTCCGCACCGCCCGCAAGATAGCCGCGGCCCTCGACGTGGCCCACCCGCGAGAGTTGGGGCGGCCCGCCTAACCCCGATACGGGGGCGGACACCACCACGGGCCGGGTATCCTTACGGGGAGCCCGGCCCCTTACCATTGGAGGAGAGATGCCGGAGAAGAAGGCCGACGGACGGCCCCGCAAGGGCAAGCACGAGGAGCCGAAGGTCGTGGTGTCTTACGCGGGCGACGACGAGGCGCTGAAAACCGCGCTGAAGATCCTTATGAGGCCCCGCGGCGGAATCCGGGCTGACGAGCCGGCGGCCGGTGGGGATTAGGGGTCGGGGGAGTAGCCGGTCCCCTGGCACACGGCTACGCATTCTTATGTGCAAAAGGTGTGGCCCCTTGCTTGTACATAAGAAATCCCGTCCGGTCTCGGGGGGGAGGCGCTGGCGTACACGCGCCGCTAGAATTAGCCCCCATGAGCGAGTCCGAGGGCCGGGAGAACGCCAACCTCTACAT
>QQTW01001589.1_pt1 | contig 15999 bp, 16 predicted proteins | sample 1904831 | NCBI WGS metagenome assembly QQTW01 (sample SAMN09435610, study PRJNA476489) | Subsurface metagenome, whole genome shotgun sequencing project. | reverse complement strand
GGCGTGGATGTTGAAGGCATTTTACGCGTCGTGCTATGCTGCACACAAATACATGGTAACATGTATGCGCAGTTGAGAGTTTGGCAGGGTTTCAGGTGCGAGCGATGGCGTTCCTGCTGGCTGGCACACTAGCCCCTCACACCAGGAACAACCACCAATTCCGCCACTAGCAGTCTCATCAGAATGCACACCTCGGCTACAACCCTGCACGCCCTCCGACCATCAGCCTGGCCCCAGGCCCGTCCACGCGGCCCATCCTGCACCTGCCCGACGCATGGAGCAGGGTGGGCCCCGCCAGGCACAACGTCTGCACCTGCACTGGCCCACCTTGAGGCCGCTGCATAACATGTCTGCCAGTATGCCATGGGTAAGTACCCTGCACCTGCCCCGCGAATGCAGCAGGCCGTCCGCCAAGTGAGGCAGCAGGCCGCGCGCCAGCGGCCACCGCGCCAGGTTGTCCGGTTCCTGCTGCGCTGGCCTGACTTCCCTGCTGCACGGTGTGGCTGCCCGCAGATGGGCACGCCCCCCTGCTAGTAGCTGGCTTGGCTGGCGTAGTCCTGGTTAGGTTGTGTAGGAGGCTTAGTTGAGTAAGCTGACCTCAGTACTGTTATTGTAGACGCTTCCCTGTATAAGTTCACTAAACTTAGCTGGCAGCATAGCACAGTAAGGCTTATGTCGTGGCCCGAGTTGACTAGTTCAATGCCAAGAATTTATATGTTGCAGTGCGGTGGTTGTGAACTATCCTACGCCTATGTGAACTGTCGTGCCTCACTACAAACGGCGTATGACACCAACGACTGCCTCGTACAGCTTGAAAGGCTTCTGCTGCAGCAGCAACTTTTGATAAGGAGGTGATCGTGGCTCCTATGACTAGTGTTTGCGGCGCGGACTGAACAGTGCTGCTCGCTGTGTAGTAAGGGGCATCCTGTATGTTGTCAACGTACAGGCGTCTGGACTGAACGGTGTCCGTTTGGAAAGTGAGCTGTAAGCAGAGACTCACAAGTGCTGACTGGCTTGCCTGAACTGCCTTCTTGTGTCAAATACTTTCACAATATGCTGCAATTGACCTCACAGCGCAAGCGCAGCCTAGAGCAAACCTGACGTCACGATGATACCTCGGCACGTGCACAATCAGCCTTGTCAGCCTCTACGGCTTCCCCAGCCTGCTCAGTGAGCAGTTCTCACGCTGAACGCTGACGCTGCACCACACTGCACAGCATAGGGCAGGGTAAGGGATTGCAACTTTCAGACTGCTCCGATAAGATTCCAGACAGGTGGTCCTAAGGTTGTTGACGTGCAGCACTTGCCCGAAAGCAGCTGTATACACCGCATTTCAGCTGTGACTGCCCTCGTTGGCGGAGAGCAGAAAAGATTATCTGAGCGGAGTGTTGCTGGTCGTGTTTGCAACGTTTTTGGGTTGCTCGTTCGGGGCTGCTGGGTGCGTTTTGGATCGACACTGTAAGCATAGTTGGGACTCTTTGCAAAAGCGGGATTGTGGTGTGCGTTCCTGTAAAAAAGGTGCCCTGCCCCTCTTCTACTGCCCGGCAGGACATTGGCAAAGGGCGGTTCAGAGCTGCTGTACAAATAAGCTGGTGTCCTCAGCTGAACAGCATTTTGCAAAGTAACACTGTAATCTTGATGTCTCGTGCAGCAGCTCCTGCCGATACCTAAAGGTATCAAGGCCCTTGCAAACAGACTGACTGACACCCGTGCCTGTGGTAACTGCTCGGCAAGTGTAGTTGCTAATGAAAGGGCGTCTGACCATACGTGCAGCAGCACCGACGGGCTGCCGCCCGCCAATACCACCATGGGTGATAAGCTTGTGCGCATCTGCAGCTCCGCTCTTGCCACTATGGGTCGCTTGTATGCCACGGTTGTTAATGGCTGCACCCATTACCTTTTACGCAAGTACGCTGTGGCCACCTCTGCTAGTTATAACCCTTGCCAGGAACAGCTCACTGGGCAGGGGATCAGCCAGCAGGACCCAAGAGCAGTGGGCTTGATAGTATGGCAAGGGCTTGGAAGGGCTCAGGTTACCCTTGGTGGTCTCGTGTTGGGCCCTGTGCAGCAGTACGGCCTGCACTGCCGCAAAGCACCCAGCACAGAGAAGCACCTGCCTTGGCCTTCAACATCTGCATAGCAGTGCGCTGCGTAGCGGTGTGCTGTCCGCTCCCACTGATTCGCTGCATCCTGCAGTTGTCAGAAGACAAGATAGCGGCGGGACGCAGACCAGTACACCACAGCCACGCGCTGCTTGGTTTGCGCAGCTCTGGTATTGCTGCTCACGAACGACTCATTCATCACATCAGTGCTGTGCTGAAGAAGGCCCTGAAGCCGTGTCTTGAATGACTTATGCACTGATGCCCGTTGTGTTTGGCAGTGCGGCCGCTGCTGTCTCACACTATGCAGACCAAAGGCTACCGTCACCACACAATAAAGCTGGGCACCAGCCCAGGCAATCACCTGCAGTGTGGTCCTGCACCTGAGTCCTGCACACCATGCGATGTGCAGCATACAGCCGCTGCCAGTTACCAACGCCAGTGGGTGCGGTCATACAGTCAGGCACCGGCAGGTGTGCACTGCTCAAGAACAGCCCATTGTGCAACATAGGAGCTGGTCCCCTTGCGGCTACCCTAATATTAGGTGCCTTGAACCAATGTAGCTGTGGCAGTACTAGTATAGCTGTTGCCACATACAGGGCACAAGTTGAGGCAGCCTAGGAACACCCAGTAACGGCAGCGCTCAGCAGCTTATTTGCTGCTCTGCTGTTAGCAGTGCTGGCGCCAACATGGCAGCGTTGTGAGGTGAGGCACACTGAGTACGGGCAGTGTGTTTCCAAGACACACACCTGGCAAGCTATACATGGGTTTCTTGCAGATGATTAGGTGTTAAAGCCTCCATAGATGCTACCAGCTGTGTGTAAGCTTCCAGGGCTATGCACTGTGTCCCTGGTGAAAGTGGTTGCTAAAGCAAGAGTTATAACCCCCAGACGGCACTCACCGAGCTCCAGTTGCTGCCTAACATAGTCATCTTCAGTACAAAGGTGCAAGCAGCCCAAATATGACAGTAACAACTGTTGCGCAGTCTTACATACCAATAGTTTATTATTGTCTTCTTATAGCTGTAGCACATACGTGCTCTGGTCAAGGTGCGCAGGACAATCGAGGCGAGTCGCACAAACAGCAGTCAAAACCCAGTGGGCTAAGTGTGTTGCCAATATACAAGCATATGCCACCGTGTAACCAGCAATACGCCATCCGCAAGGGCTATTCAGTCGCTGGTGGAAGGGGATATCAGAAAAGTCAACGCACGTGCTGCACAGAGTTGACCTCCCGCGCGGGCGCGCGTCGCAAGGTCCAGTCAGCGTGCATGGCGCGCCCGCCCTGTCGGAACCTTGTAAGCCTCCGGAAGGTTTACAGGGTTAAGCTGGTTATAATCATGGTATAGTAAGTAGAAAGCAACCCAAACCCAAATAATAAGCAGTAGCACTTCAGGAGCCCAGTACCTTTCACCGTTGATGCTTTGTAGCAGTGAGGTCGCTAAGCTTAGCCATCCTCATCGCACAACAAGTCTGCAGAAGCTATTTGAGCACTTTGCAGCTGAAGGTAAAGTGCGTGTTTGCAGACTTCAATATTGTCTACGGTAGGGAAAATGAATGCGCACAGCGTATTCAGCCTGGTGGGCGTTTGTGTGTTTGGGCAATAAATTGACGTGCTGCTTCGTCATGAGGCATGTGCACAAGGCTCACACTGTGTACATCCAACGTTGCAAACTATTACTGAGAACTCCCTGACTGAGTATGCCAGGATGTACTGAGCTAGCTGGGGGTCACTGGCTGTACTGGCGGCTTGCACTCATGGAACAGGTGGGCTCTACTCTCCCATATGTCCCACTCTGAGCATCCTCGACTGTGTGGTCGAGCTGTAGTTTGCTGGTGCCCAGCCATCAGGCACAGCAGCTGCAGGCCTGTCTTATCCGGTCGGGTGCTAGTTATGCGGGTTTACTTGTACTATATACTGTTTGTCTACTTAGTGCACTGGCTTGATAGGTGAGCACTGAACGCTGTAGCCTGCACAAGTGCATGTTGCAGCTTGACAAGTCTATGCTGCAGTACTAGCGGCTTTGCAAATAAAAACATATGGCAGATGTATATGCATGGTTATGAGGTGGACATAACAATGGCTCAATATGCAGGATTGTTCTGGATGCCATAAACGTGGACGGAGTGGCGCGAGAAGTGGCAGGCGGCGCTGTGCTGGGATCACGCCGCACATCCTCCTCAACATCCTGTGGCACGGCTATGTGCGTGTGCGGCACGTTCAGCAGCGGTCAGCTTATCATCAACCACTGCTGTAGCACGTGATGCAGATGGCCAGCTGGTGTCGGCCGAAGCTCCTTGTGTGCTTTATGCCAATCTGTATTTGTTAGGTGGGTCATAGAGCAGCAGGTTGTATCTTGAGCTCATAATATTGAGCTGCATATTGGTAACTACATAGGGTGTACCAGATGCAAGCAGTTATGTTACAGCTGGGCGGTGCATCGCACATTGACCCTCTCGCTACTTTGTCTAACATGTGCACAAACAGGTGCGGTACAATGTAGCAACTACAGTTGGCTCTGCAAAGGATGTGTGTGGTGGACAAGTACAACATTAGATTGGATATCTAAAACAACAGGTTGTACTGCCTGACAATCACTGTTTTAAAGGCTTTGTTGCATTGAAGGACTATACAACACTGTGTTCTGCGTGTTCATATACAGGTTGTCATGCAAGTCAACTAATGTTTATACAGGGTATGTCACAGTCATTTTACGTGTCAACATTACGCCCGCATGTCTATGTGCAGGTTCTGCTGCTTGTCATCTCATGCAGCACTCATATCAAAGTTACACACGCCACTTGTGCTTGCGCAGGCCTGTCAGCTGAGGTCATCGCATTCAAACACGCAGAACTTCTGCGCTGCCTGCAGCACTTCACTGTCTATCTCCAGGCGCGTGAAGTGTTTCCCGTAGTACAGCACGCCCACCCAGGGCCGGGACTCATGCGTGGCGGTATTCGCACGCAGCAGCTCCGGGGCTGGAGTGCTGCCGTCATAGACTAGCTGAACTAAGTTGAGGTCGTGCACTGCGGATATTAGCGCCAGCTCACCCAGGGACATGAACCGTCCCTGTGTCGTTAGGTGCGCACGGTAGAACTGCAGGACACGCTCCCGCAGCTGAGTGACCTTCTGCTGTATGGGTGCCGGCAGCGATGGCATCGGGCGCTTGGGCAGCAGTCTGCACAGCGTGTCATGGGCATCCATGCCCAGCTGAGTGGCCAGCAACCTCAGGTCAGCCGGAAGTGACGGGTCGCGCGCCTGGGCAGCTGCTGGGCCTACCGGGGTCTTCAGCAAATCATCCAGCTCGACCGCCAGCATCTTACTGACCTTCTTCTGAACCTTTGTGCCCTTCCCACCCTCCAGCGTCTGCATGATGAGCGCTGCAGTGTGCTGCCGCACAAATTCGTTGGGGCAGCGGATGGTGGCTCCAGGCTCATCTGCCTTGCACGGTACCCAGTCGTGGCCAGCGTGTGGGTGCATGACGTGGCGGTGGAAGCTGCCCAGCAGGGCGTGGAAGGCGCACGAGCCATCTGCCGCCGTGGGGAGCGCAGTGCAATGCCGCGGGAGCGGCAGACAAGGTGCCGGTGATGTGCGATGCTGCGTCAGACACTGCAACACAGCATACTCTGAACATGATGACAACCGCGGTTGACCCTCAGCAGCAGCAGGGGGTTCTAGGTATGTAAATGTGTGCGCTGCAGTGACAATTTGCACCCTAGTTGTGTTGATGCTGCCAATGTAAGCATATGATGCAGATGCATGTCATTCATTGTATACTGCTACACTCTGTCTAGCAGATGTCTATGGCCTGGGTTATAACTTCATGCACGACCAGTTCTTTCGTATTACTACAATACATAGTGCCTGCTTGAGGTTTGCATATGACCTGGCATAACCTGCAGGGAATGCTTGCACTCACTTGTACAGGTGCCAGCTGCTGCCGGGGTGTCGGCTGCTTCGCCGGGCTCAGCGGGCCGGGCCGCCCCGGCTGCCGCGGTGCCTGCCGGGACTGTGTGGCAGCCTGGCTGACTGCTGCAGCGAAGGACACCGCCCGGGCCGGCGGACGCCCCGCAGGTGCAGCTGCTGCTTGGGGTGCCGGGGTTGGCTTGGGAGCTGCTGGAGCTGCTGGAACAGGCCGGGATGCAGGCTGGCACGGTATGCGGTGGCTGCTCTGTGTTGCAGGGTAGGCGGCAGGCGCGGCGCGGGCAGGCGTGGCGCAGACGCGCGTGGCGCGGGCAGACATGCCACAGGCTGGCGCGGCGCAGGTAGATGTGGCGCGGGCAGGCGTGGCACAGGCGGGCGCGGCGGAGGCGGGCGTGCGGCTTGCCGCTCCAATGCGGGATGGGGGTGGGGCTGCACCCTGTGCTGCAGGTGCTGCAGCCTTCTTCGCCTTCCTGGCCTTCCTGGCCTTCTTGCCGCGCGGCTGCTGCTCCCGGTAGATCGGGAGTTTGGGCTCAGTGCCGGTGACATTTGCCCTTGCCTCCACCTGGAGTACGGCCTGGCACTGTCCCTTGTCATCCTTCTCAGCCTTCTCAGCAGCGGCGATGCGAGCAAGCTGCTCAGCCTTCTCAGCAGCGGCGATGCGAGCAAGCTGCTCAGCCTTCTCAACAGCGGCGATGCGGGCAAGCTGCTCAGCCTTCTCAACAGCGGCGATGCGAGCCGCCTGCTCAGCCTTCACAGCAGCGGCGATGCGAGCCGCCTGCTCAGCCTTCTCAGCAGCAGCGATGCGTGCCGCCTGCTCAGCCTTCTCAGCAGCGGCGATGCGAGCAAGCTGCTCAGCCTTCTCCGCCGCGGCGATGCGTGCCGCCTGCTCAGCCTTTTCAGCAGCGGCGATGCGAGCAAGCTGCTCAGCCTTCTCAGCAGCGGCGATGCGAGCAAGCTGCTCAGCCTTCTCAGCAGCGGCGATGCGTGCCGCCTGCTCAGCCTTCTCAACAGCGGCGATGCGAGCAAGCTGCTCAGCCTTCTCAACAGCGGCAATGCGGGCAAGCTGCTCAGCCTTCTCAACAGCGGCGATGCGAGCCGCCTGCTCAGCCTTCACAGCAGCGGCGATGCGAGCCGCCTGCTCAGCCTTCTCAGCAGCGGCGCTGCGTGCCGCCTGCTCAGCCTTCTCCGCCGCGGCGATGCGTGCCGCCTGCTCAGCCTTCACAGCAGCGGCGATGCGAGCAAGCTGCTCAGCCTTCTCAGCAGCGGCGATGCGTGCCGCCTGGTCAGCCTTCTCAGCCGCGGCGATGCGAGCAAGCTGCTCAGCCTTCTCAGCAGCGGCGATGCGTGCCACCTGCTCAGCCTTCTCAGCAGCGGCGATGCGTGCCACCTCCTCCTCACCAGCGGCTACCCCGGCTGCCTGCTCCTGCTGTGCTGCTGCCTGCCCGACATCTCCCTGCCTGATCCGCAGGTGCTGCACCTTGACCAGCCCATATCTCAGTGCGCACATGGAGCTGTCTACCAGCGTGCAGTGTGCCACCAGCAGGCAGCACAGATGCTTGGTGATGGCCTCCAAGTGGACGCTGAGCGCCGCAGCCACAGCCGTGAGACCAGTTGGCGCTGCACCGACTGCTTCCTGACAAGCCCGATGGCCAGCCAGGTGGTGGACATAAAGATGGTAGGGGCAGTGCACGCCAGGCCTGGTGCCCTGCAGTCATTACAACCATGTTGGCGCTGTAGTCACTAGGGTTGTTGCCAGACAGTGTACGGCAAAGCAGCAGGATGTGTGCAGACTGCTTGCTCACAACTATGCAAGGTTGGTGCTGAGCTGGCAGGGTTGGTGACAATTGTACAGTAGCACAACATAAGTGTGCCCACCGTTAGCCATAACAACGAGGGGGAGTGTCCATGTTCGTTTGCACTTGGACATTCCCACTGATGTTGTGTCTTACAAACAACACACTTGTAGTATGCTGCCACACGACTGTAAGCAAGTCAGCTCACCCACACTCTCACCTGGCAGGTGCTGTTGAGGCCAGTGCCGTGTTTGGTGTAGTGTTGGTGTTGCAGCCTTGCTTGATATCTTCTTTCGTGCGTTGCCATTGTCCAGTCAGACTCACATCAATCTGCGAAAGTGCACCACACAACCGAGTTAGTACCAGTTTGGCGGACTTCTCAAAGGCTTGCACCCACTCGTTCAGGTCCTGGACAGTATAGACCTCAAGGTAACCGGACCCAAGCTTGGGCACGTTAACGCGGAACGTCCGGCGAGCGACTATGCGGGTACTGTGGGAAACTACCAAAACAGTGCCAAGTTTGTGTACTATTGCTGTAGCAATGGACCAGTATAGACTATTTGCAAGCAAGAAGCACACCACTAAGCTCCTGTTTGAGGCAATAAGCAACAAGGCACCACTCTGCTACGGACACGGTATACTCCAAGATGTATCGCTGGTTAGTCATATGCCCATACTAGGTCACCTAAAATACCAAGTAAGCGGCCGCGGTCGGAACGGGCCAAGAAATATAGCGCTCTGCTATCATACAGTAGCTTACCTTGCAGAGTAGGCCACAAGCAAGCGTTTCACTAGTTTGGGCTAGTCCTCCCGACTACCGAGTGTGTTGCGAAGCCTTGAACCAAGTCCGATAGGGCAGCGGTCACGCAAGTTCACTTCAGAGAACATAGGTCTGCCTTGTAAAATAGTGTGTCTTGCGTTTCGACGGATAACATGGCAAAGTGGTCACTCTTACTGGTATGTTTCAGACAGGTTCGGTGGGTTCAGACACTCTGCTTTCTGAGGCGCGTCGCAATCTCCAACTAACCGACGTGCTGACTCAGCGGATCTAGTGCCATCCCTTTTGCGGGGCTCGAGTGTGCTGGATGCTCTCGGAGGTGCACTCCGGTAGAGCTGTGCACCAGTACAGCTCGTGCTAACAGGTAGCCCCTTACACGCGGGCATGGTTCCTGGGTCCGCAAGGTCCCTGGTCATCTCCCTAGGGACCAGGTGTACACGCGGTGAGAGCGGCGACGATACCAGGGCACGGGCAGAAGCCACGGTAGTGCGGCTGTCTGCGCAGGTTGCTTCACATTATGGCCAGCTGTGCAACCGCCTGCAGCAGCTTGCAGCACGTCCAACCATCAGCTTTATATGCAGCCACTACTACTGAAACAGCCTTCCGGAGGAAGTGTGCATGTGCGTCTGGGTTCCTGCAAGAGATGTTGCTAGGAGAACTGTGTAGAAGTGTGCTGAAGATCTGTTGGTACAATGCTACGCCGTACCCCCGCCGGGTTCACAAGTCATGCACCGGACCAAAGCACGTCTGGAATTGACCTTGTGCTACAAATCAACATATACAATTTTACAGGGTATAGCAATGACACTTTAGCAAGCCAGAACTTCACACGTGCAGAAGACAAACGTTGTCACGACACCGGTGGGTTTACCCAATAGCAGACACAGGCTAATGAAATATAGCAGAAAACACATATGACAACATTTAGAATTATTGCAATATTTTAATTTACCATCTTTCCTGTGAAAACATGTGCACACTCGTCCCAAGCGGCGAGGTCAGCAGTTTACAAAGAGCAGTGATGCTAACAGGCTGGCCAGGCGCCATGGCGCAGGGACACTCCCACCTTGCACCAGTACAAAGCAAACAAGGGTAACTACAGTTGTCACTTTAAATGTTGATCAAGTCAGGATACCCCTTGAAAAGCTCATCCTTGGTGTAGAAGTCATTCTCGTCCTGGGGTGTCCACAGCACTTCCACAGCCAGCACCTACACAACAGTCATACCCACGTCTCAATACCATTGGAGAATGCAAGGGTCAACAAATGACCCGCATGTATTGTTTGCCACCCGGCACCCCGCCACCGGCTGATTTGACCTTGCAGGGTCTGCACAGCAAACATGATGTCCGGCAACACGCTGGCCATGGCAAGATGCACACTTGCCTGTGGCAAAAGCGAGCACATAACGGGTCTTTACACCGCATCCACTCAAGCATAGGACACAACCTGACCCAAAGTCTCGCTGCCACGTGAAGACACTTACCACATTTGATCAAAGTTCACACGTCCCCGGAACAGGCTGTCACAAGGCGCACATACCGCCAACGCTAGCAAGGACACGTGACCCGAGGCATGATGCCTGTCCGTGCAATTCACCCCTGAACAAGACAAAGGCACAAAAGCAGCGTAAACAGTACCCCGCTTTACAGTTAACAGAAAATCTTTCAACCTACCGCATCGCTGCGCAGAGCGCCCAGCCGGTTGAGCGCCGTACGGAAGTCATTGCGGGAGCTGATGTTGGGCAGCTTCAGCGGGCCCTCATACGCCACCAGCAGCGTCACCACGATCATCTCATTGATGGGCGGGCTTTGGCCTGAAAGCACAGACCGCAACAGGATTCAGCAACTGGACCTTGCTCAACGACTTTAGAGGTCGCCTATTGCAGAATCACTACTACACGTGAACAAAATGACAGCTGACTGCGCTGGATTGCCACGGAACAAATCAAATGTATGGCACAAACGTTCAAACACACCAATGTGCGCAGCATGGAGAGGAATTGTACTACAATTGTAGTACAGCAAACGGCACTCCCAGTGCACCTAAACCAGCCGCCCAAACATGGACACGATGGCAGCAAGGCACAGCACAAGCCACAGACTATCCTGGGCTAGGTGCAACATTGCACCGTGAACAGGTATGCGTTAACACCGGTCCTGAAACGCCAAGGGTTTCGAGGAGGCATATCCCAAATTGCCCCTGGCGTGCCTAGCGAACACTAACCTGAATGCAACGCCACAAAACAGGTTGCTCTTAGGAGCACCCATGATATCGCAATGCTATCAAAGTGCTCGTGTGAGCTCAACCAGCGTCAACGCGCTGTCAAAAGCTCAAACAGTTATAATTTGCTCAAATGAGCTCAATCAGCGCGCACCTGGCCAGCTGCGACGAGAGTAACCTCCCCGCAACGTTCACCAGAGTCTCCTCCTCGAACTTGCCGCGCTCCGCCACCGACAGCTCGTTGAAGCGGTCCTCGCCCGCCGCCGCGACCCGCTCGCTGCGCACCTTGCCGTGGCCGTACACGGCAAACTCCGGGTTGCGCAGCAGCGCCAGCACCGTCTCTGTACCGTGAGCAGGGTGACATCAGCACAGTGAGCAGGGTAACATCGGCATGATGCGCAGACAGCAACGTTTCTGTGGCAGCGGAATTTTAGAGTCAGTGTGAGGCCCAGCATCAGCATGGTGGGGCAAACAAGCTGGACCGTCGCAAAACGCGGCTAGCACCGGCTGTGTGCAAGGTGCAGGCTTGCAGTCAGGGGAAAGCCATTTGCAGGGTATGCAACTTGGCACGTGCAAACGTGAGGCTGGTCTGGTGAAGGTCAACATTAGCATAGCGAGCAGCCGTCAGCAGAGTAAGCAGGCTAGCCGGGCTGTTCAAATGTTGCAAGCTGGGGAGTCGGGGCTGTGAATCTACAGTCATACAAGCCTGTTGCAAGATTACTTTGCAGCTTGCATTCTGGTGATAGCAACGTGCACACCTGCAGATGAACCAGCACAACACCAAAACACGCCACCAAAACTGCCGCAGCTCGTTGCTCTGGTATTGGAAGCACGGCATGGCACGCCACTGGCTGATTTGCGGAGCCATGTCAGGATCACAGCACTAACAATGTGCACAGTGCGTGCGTGCCAAGGCACATAATATACTCAATTCACCCTGCAGAATGTAGTTGAGCCCCGAGCGGTCCATCGTGTTGGCGCGGGAGGCGATCCGCTCCAGGTCGCGCTGCAGTGAGCGCGCCGAGCCCAACAGCCCGATCTACACCTTGGCGACGGACACGCGGTCTGCACCTGGATGACGTCACGTGTAGATCTCGTGACACGGGCATGTGCCTTACAAGTGCCGCACCTGTACAGAAACAACATGTTGATATGAACATGCACAGTGTGCAGCAATTGTCACGTGAAGCAACATGAACCTGCAAGTGCGCAATCATTGTCATGCGAAGCAGAAGCAGTTTGAAGTAGATTGACGGGCGTACATTTCAAGACCCAGCGACATGCAGGCCAGCATAAGCAGGATGGGCAAAGCGCTGCCGGCGCAAAGAGCTGCTGATAGTTTCCGTATGGTGCAACATCATCAGCACACCACAACACCAGTTTTGTGAACGAGTTTGGCCACTATTCTCAACATTCACCCCCTCCAACAACAAGAGCCCCGTGTGGTCCCCAATCATCCCCTTGTAGCCCACCCATAACGCTCCGATACATCCGCACAGCGCTGCGGCCGTTATCCAGCGACGCAACCCACGCGAACAGCACTACTGCCAAGATGGACAACGAGATGAAGTCGACGATAGCGGACCCCTCCTGGTGGTCCACGACTATGGTGCCTCCGGTGCTGGTGCCATAGCTCAATGGGGAAGGTGTGGAAGGTGCGCTGAAGCTGTTGAACTGCACCGCTGGGGCCGAGGAGCCGTAGTGGGAGGAACTGCTGGAGCGGGGTCGGGAACTAGAACTGAAACTGCAGCCACAAGGACACACAGGCTGCGTGATCCAGCAGCGGTGTGAGAGCGGGGCAGGCAGCAGATGTAGACGCAGCAGTTGACTCACATTGTAGGGCGAAGAGGGCGTAGGGCCACGACATGTGCACCGTGCACACGAACCACCATCATGTCTTTCGAGACTGGTAGAGCAGTGCAAGCGCAGTGACAGCACGACCATGGTAGTGCATGTACCTCCGTCCGGTTGGCACAGGCCAGGCATATGTGCAAGGTATGAGCACTGCAAGCTACAGCGCAGCAAACGCAAATCCAGAGTGACTGCCGCTAATGCCGTAACTGCCAGTATAACACCTAAGTCCGGCGTGTAGGCAGCTATGCTGCCAGCAGTTGCATAGGTGACAAAACTTGGCCCACCTGCTGCCCAGGCCACCAAAACTGCCACTACTGCCACTACTGCCACTGCTGCTACTGCTGCTAGTGCGGCCACTGCTGCTACTGTAGCCCCCGCTGCTACCACCACTGCTGTAGCTCCGGCTGCTGCTACCAATGTAGCTACGCGCTGAGCTGAAGGAGCTACCTCCCATCCGCCCGCCGCTGCGCGCTGCAGAAACCGCACCCACAGAACCCAAAGCCTGGGTTACATGGTGGCCACCCGCCCATGGGTCAGCTCACTAACTTAACTCCTTAACGCCCACAACAGCAACTATGTACTACTATGTCCACCGCGCTGCAGTACGCTGTGATTGTCAAAAGGTGGCAGTTGTAGTCACTGGTTAAAGTGAAAAGCAAATGCTCAGTTAGGCCGGGAAACAAAGTTATGCTGGTAGCTGAAGAAGAAGACGGGCTAAGTCGTATCCTTAAACCCTAAACTCTAACCCTGGTCCAAAACAACGCACGATTGACTGTGCGTGATGTGCAATGCTGTCCTGACAAAGGGAAACATGTACTGTGATACTGACGTGGATGAGCACAGGATTGAAATCACAAGTGCAGAATTGCGCGGGTTGACGTACTGGACTTCAAAAAACTCGAGCTCGAAAACACCAACTGGCAAGTTCTCGTTCAGAAACCTCAAAAAACCACAGCAGGTGCAGCATTGACGTCTGCAGCACAGACACATGCTGTAACAACCATAGACAGGACACGGCTCGATAACGCCAACCGGGATAACGTGGTTCCGGAGTGCCCACCAGCGCGGCTGCCACCACTCCGACGGCGACTGTCCTTGCCAGCAGGCTGAGCAATCTCCTGAGCGGCCCAGGCTCTTGCACCACGTGGTGCACCTCCGGCAACAGAACTTCTGGCACGAGTATCGGACTCCCACTTTCGGTGAACTTAGCAGAGACGGTTTGTTGACGCCTCGCGGTGCAGACCACTGTGGTTGTGGCGGGAGGATGGAGTGACATACCACGTTGCATGCATATAGGGCTTCCCCGTTGGTGATCACACTAGTGAAAGGTCGCACTCCATTGCCGCCATAGCGCTTGACCTGAGAGGAAGTAGGTACAGCTAGACTTGATAAAGAGGCTGCCACTGTCGCGGCCATTGTCCGTGATTGGGCTGGGCGCTCTGTAGGGTCGAGTGCCACTCAGTGTGCAGAATGTGCGAGTGCGCTGTCCTTTGAAGGCAGACTCTAGGCACCGTCAGCGCGTTCACGTAACACTGAAGGTATTGAGGGGTCATGACTCATGACGCTAGCGCTGTACACCCTGACCGTGGAAGTTCCACTGCAACACTGTCTCGTCGAGGGCAACAGTACGTTTGTACTGGACCTTCTGCGTCATGTGGCCGTCCTTGGTAAGCCTTTGTGAGTTCGGTGTCATCCAGGACCCCTTGTGCACCCTTTATTTCTAGGCTGAGCTGCTGCATTGCTTTAAGGTGCACCTGGGTTCTGCAATAGCTGTTGCTAGGAAAACATGCAGATGTGTATAGAAGTGTGCTGAAGGCCTATTAGTACAACGCCACGGGGTCACGAGCCATGCGCCTGACCACGAGCAATAGGAAAGACTTGTTTTATTCACTCGCAAAAACGCTTTAAGGGGTACAGCACTGACAACTTCTGCAGGCCAGCATGCACACAAGCAGAATACGATTGTTGTCACGACAGCGGTGGCACAACCCACTAGAAACAAATACTGACTGATAAGCTGTATAGCACAAACACAATTATCAAAACTTTTGTTGTCGCACACTTGCACAGGACTGCGTGCAAGGGGTAAACTGCAACACAACTCATGCACAGTCATCCCCAGCGACCAGGTCAGCAAAATACAAGCAGCACTGACCCCAACACGTCAGCACAGGGACACTCCACCTTACACCAGTACAAGCAAACAAAGTAGGGTCACTACAGTACTCAAGCTAGATGTTGTTCAGTTCGGGATAATCCTTGAACAGCTCATCCCTGGTGTAGAAATCATTCTCCTCCTGGGGTGTCCACAGCACTTCCACAGCCAACACCTGCACAACAGTTAAAATATACACTCGTTAGACACATGCAAGGGGTTGACCAATACCTGGCATACAGTAAGCTGCCACCACCTCACCCCGCCAGGGGTACAGTCTGCACAGCACACACTACTCATGCCTGCCGGTGCGATGCACACCTGAACACGGCAAGGCACGGCAGCACTCTGCCAGAAGTACTTTGCAACGTTGCCAATACATACCGCATCGCTGCGCAGAGCTCCCAACCGGTTGAGCGCCGTACGGAAGTCCTCGCGGGAGCTGATGTTTGGCAGCTTCAGTGGGCCCTCATACGCCACCAGCAGCGTCACCACAATCAACTCATTGATGCCTGGCTTTGGCCTGACAGCACACACCACGACCTGATTCAGAACTTCAACCCTGCTCGACGCAACTACCTTACGCCACACAGGTCGCCACAAAGCACAGTGAACAATCTGTCTGTCCCAGGCATGGCTTGAAAACCCACCGTTCGACCAGATGCCAACTGCCTCTAGGCATGCCTGGATAAGTAGCACGAACACGAGCACGCCAGCACACATGTATCCCTATTCGGTCCATACTGCCCCCGTACAGAGACGGTACTGGCGCTGCTGCGCAACCCAGAGTATGCCGTGTATGGCCACGCCAAGGTGGCCAACGCGCGGGACCCTGAGGCAGCCGAAGACCGCTTCAACGAGCTGTCAGTGGCGGAGCGCGGCAAGTTTGAGGAGGAGACTCTGGTCAACGTGGGCGGGAGGTCACGCTCGTCACAAATGGCAAGGTGTGCGCGCTGATTCACTACACGGGAGTGCTTGAACACAGGTCGAGCTTGCGCGAGCACGGTGTCACTGGTTGAGCTTTCGCCACCACTTTGACGCTGATTGAGCTCACGAGAGCATGTTGAGAGCATTGCACAATCAAAAGTGCTCTGGGGAGCAACTGTTTTGGCGTGGCAGTCAGGGTGGCATGGGGTTGTGTAGGGTGTCGGACGGGGCAGTATGGACCGAATAG
>QQTW01001588.1_pt1 | contig 16002 bp, 19 predicted proteins | sample 1904831 | NCBI WGS metagenome assembly QQTW01 (sample SAMN09435610, study PRJNA476489) | Subsurface metagenome, whole genome shotgun sequencing project. | reverse complement strand
CTCTCTCCGTTCAGACATGCTTATTCTTACTCATATCACCTGATAATCGAACCTGCCTCGTTCTTTGACTGGATTCAAAGTCGGAAAGGTGGAATCATTACGAGACTACAGCGGATTCCTTTCCTTTTATAGAACTTGGGAAAATATACCCCATATGTTAACGAGTTGACGGGACGGGACAAGCGTTCATCCGCTGACATAGAAATATAGTAGCTCTAACAATTTTGTGTAGATATCCCTTCGATTTTCTCTGAGATTGAATTTTGTTCATTCGTACCTTCGACTAACTTATCTATGAATCCGCAATTCGTTTATCCTTTCAATTTCCCATAAATCACCGACATTTTATTTATCCTCTCGCGGGACTTTCTCTGAACCCGGATATTGTTCGTTCACGTAGAAAGTGGAGTGGAGTAGAGAGAAAGAAAGAAAGAAAGAAAGAAATGTCTAGAACTAATGGCCTTCATCATGCATTATGTTCATTTACTTAACAATGCGATAATACATACACCTTTCATCGTCTCCTCATAGCTTACATGCCATGCATTTACTTTAATTCATAATCCCATACGTTACATCACGGCAATCATGATGACTCGGACTCTTCTCTATTCATGCGTCCACCTTGCTTGCACGCATGCATTTAGACCGACTCTACCCGCTCATATAAAGATGTTTCCTTCATGATAGCGTCATCACCACCCGTTCTCCTGCACCCATTCTCATCCCTTTATTCACCGTGGCGCTACTACCAACGCAACGCACCCTACCAGCAAGCCAGCAAGCCAGCCAGCAAAGCCCAGCGCCCTCATGCCATGCCTCAACTTCCGAACCCCGTTGGTTCTACGTACCATCCCCAAGTACCCTTAGAACCAGCTGTATCCGGATGTCTCAAGAAACTCTCACGTAGGCTATACCACCACCGCACAACTATCATCAGCACATATTCATAACACCCAATCAGATCTTCTACTCCTCTCTTCTTTCCCTCTTCGCTCAACTTGCAACCTAGATATATTGTCCCCATCCAACCCCCCTCCTTTCCTCTTAACAATGACACATACTTCCTTCCATCCAACACCAACACCAAAATTGAACAACCCCACCCCGACACTCTTAGCGGAGAGATTATCAAATATTGCCAGAGTCTGCATTGAATGGAAGAGGACACCACCCCTTTCCTCTTCCCCCCCACCTCTCCCCTCCCATCCCCTCCCCTCACAAAACAAACCCCATCAAAAGAAGAAGACCCAAAAAAAAAAAGGCTTACTAGCATCAATCTGCACCACCCCCGGCAACGCCAACCGCACTTTATTCCGATACAACACCATATTCCCTTTCTGGAGAGGATTCCCCTCGAAATAAACCGTCTTCAAATCCTTTTTGGTTCCAAGCTGAGATTCAATTTCTTGGAACGAAGAGAGGAGGTTGTTCGAGGCCCATAATTCTTCAAGATTTGTTAGAGGAGACAGGTTCGTTAGATGGGGGATGGCGTTGGAGGAGATGTCGAGGATTTTTAAATTCTTCTATAGTAGTCATATCGGGATTAGCTTCGCTAATGCTGGGCTTTGGGTGTGATTCCGCTAATTTTTGGGGGGAGGTATGGCCACTCCAGCTCGGGGGTTGGGGTCGGTTCATCAGAGCACAAGAGTAGGGAGGGATGCAGCTTCAGTTTGAAATACACTCTCCTTTGCTTAGAAAGGAGAAGGAGAGAGGGAGGGAGGGGGCAGGGGAAAAGGGCGAAGCATTGAATTCGCAACCATGGCAGACGATGACCGGTGGCATGGTGCTCCTTGAGAAGAATAGATACGAAATACGTGACTCACGTTATTCTCCAACCCTTCAATCTCCGTCAAAGCATTATGCGAGATATACAACTCCTCCAACGCTCTCAAGTCTTCTAGGCCTTCAATCTTCCTAATCCGATTCGATTGAATCGATAGAATCTTTAGATTACTCAACGGTGAAAGATTCTACCATCATCATCATCACATCAGCCCCATCTGTTCTCTCCCCTTACTTCATTCACAATCGTCACCACAAAATATATGCTCACCTTGAGTTGTGTAATCTTATTCTTTCCCAACCAGAGCTCTTCAAGACCCGTCAAGGTATCGAGATTTTCAATTTCCTGTTTTCATACCATCGCATCCCACACCACACATCAGCCATCAGTCTCCTATCATCCCTGATATTCTATCCCTCCATCCCTGCATCTTGGAAGTAACATATACGAAAACTCACGCGGATTCTATTCGCCGCCAATTCCAAATTCCGTAACTTCCCCAGCCCATCCAGATTTTCAATCCTCGCGATCCGATTCTGGACGAAATACAAATCCGTCAAATTCTTCAGGCAATTCACATGCTTGATATGTTTGATTTTATTGAAGCTTAAGTCCAAACTGGTCAGGTTGACGAGCGACTCGAGGTTTTCGATCCGAGTGATTAGATTGTCGTAGAGATCTAGATCCTTCAAAGACGGGTAGAGTTCATCGAGGCCGGTGATGGCGCTGATGGCGTTTTGACGGAGACAGCATCTCTTTTTGATATCATCACCTTTTGTGTTAGCAGGGAGGGGGGAAAGGAGGAGAAGGGGGAGAGGAGGGAGAGGGAGAGGAGGTGGTTGATAGGGGTAAAGACTTACTTCGACTTTCGTGAAGCGTTCTAGACGGAGAGCTGGGATGGATGAGATGCGGGAGTGAACTAGATCGATTTCCTTCATATTTCCAAAAGAGTACCGCCGAGTCAGCGTGATATAGATCTTGGAGGGTTGTTGTGAATGGGGAGATGGGATACAGACTTCGGTGTCGAGGGGATAATCGTCGAGTAAGTCTATATATCAAAGTTAGTTGATTGATCTGAGATGCTGGCGATGGTGGGTCATGTATCGTGGATATATATATATACATACCTTCATCAGCCTCGATTTGATCTCCAGGAACCTCGATTTCTTGGTCCTCTTCTGCGTCGTCGTCTTCCGCTGCCGGGTCGGACTCGGATCCTTCGTCATCGCCGTGCTTTTCGTCGGGTGGTTGGACCCGTAGCTTGCCGTCCCAGCCTTTACTATCCCTTGGAGCCTTCTTTGTTGGTTTCTCCTGATTAGAGTCGTTGCTGTTGGCATTGCTGTTTTCTGTCGTCATCGTTGGGGGCGGATGGTCCGCCATGGCGTGTGCAGATTGTGTTCATTCCCAGAGTAATAGGATGTTTGGATCGTTGGAGTACATCTGCTGTTGGGTCGAGGGTGTGAAGTATGACTGAGGTATTGATCAGCTGGTGCTGTGGAGACGAGGGGTTCCAGCAGATGATGTCCGTACTCGTTGCTGCTGTGAAGCCTGGGTGAGATATGTTTTATATCACCAAAGGCAATTTCTGGCGATGATATGGCGCGAACTCAGCGAGTTGGAGCACCCACCAGCGTTGTAACGGGCGATATGAACCTACCGGACTACGTTGTGGAGATACGGCATTAGCATTCAGTTGGCACTTGAAATAGGTTTGTGATTAGAACATTTACTCCATACAGTATGGCCGCCTTCTAGGCGTCGTTACACTTCCCTGGCTGTTTGAGCTCACAGACAGAGAGTCACCGTCGGATCGTCCAGTGCACCAAAGACCCCATGGATTGCTTGAGAAGTGTTCAGAAAAGCTGAGCTTTCTGTGCGCTTAGCTCACACATAGTGCTTGGCAAATCTCGTAACGTAGAGCAGCACACTGACTTGGCCCAGCCAAGGAATGGTCCATCTCTACATTCATCAACCAAAAGATAAAGGAGAACGGTTGCGATTTCTGTGGACACAGATCTCGTTGAAGAATAGCGTCCGACATGCAGTATTTCATCTTCAACACGCGTCCGGTTGACCATCTTCCCCTGCGAAGTGAGCTAGCTCAGATCTTTCTGTACCAGCTTCCTATAACGTTGTCAGTATCGAATCCGCGACACAGCTTTCATGACCCGCTTGATCTAAATCGCGAATCTGCCATATCCTCTGCAATTGAGACTCGAGCTGGATTCGACTCAAAATGTATAATTGATGCGCATCGAAGCGTCCAACGAAGCCCTGCGGGATGATACACACGATGCTGGCGCTGGTCCAGTGAACAGTACGATGAAGGAGAACAATATGCACAGACGAAACGAACAGAAAGGAAAGGACCACAGGATGACTGATGATCTTGGGTAGTAGAGGGAGACAAAAACGAGATATTCAACAAGCAGTGAACGAAACGATATAAAAACCGCTGATGAGGGGGAATATTTGCACGGACACACGAACCCCCCCTTCTCCCTCTTCCCCTAATGATTAAAAGGTTGATGAGAACGACCACGACGGTTGCTGTACATGCCCCTAATGCCCGACGACGGATGCTGCTGCTGAAATCGGAACTTCCCCGTCCCCATTCGATTCGATTCGATTCGATTCGAGTGGTGGACAATGCGAATTATACGCAAGAAAGGTCACTGTACACAATCTAAACCCCGGACGTTCGCTGAAAAACGCCGTCCACTGTGATGATGATGATGTTGGATGATGCGGAATAGTGTAAACGAAGTCTGTCAACGAAGTCTGTCTGTTTCGTGTTATAACGACACGTCAAGAACTAGACTGACGTCCTTGACTTGCGGACCGGCCAGATCTTCGAGAACGGGTATCAGATCGAGCAACTCGTTGTCGTGCGCGTCGGAGAACCAGCTGCTGATGGGGACGGCGTGTTGCGGATGGAAGATATAGGACGTGGGGGAATTGTCGATGATGATGGTATCCCGCAGTTCACGACCGATCTGGGAGAGGTCCTACATTGTGATATTAGGTCAAGCAGGGGCCAATATGAATATCTTTACAACTGACCTTGACGTAGTTTCCTTGATGGTTGTAGCAGCTCTCTCGAAACAGTCGATGGTGGACGACGTTGTGAATGTCGAGCTGGTCCAGCAAGGGGTCGCCATACTGATATCAAAGTTAGGATGGTAACGTGACTATCATCGGCTAGATCCGTTCAAATACATACCTTGGAGACAGACGCGGTAAAGATGACCACCTCGTAGATGGCGCCCACTCGCTTCATGAACTCGTCCACGCCAGGCCTCTTAATGACGTAGACGTTGTGCACATGGCCTTCGATGTCCACGGGGATGGTAAAATCCGCTTGTGATAAGACCTGGATTTTTTATGAGCTGGATGCCCATCTCGAGGAAATAGGGGTCTGCCCACCTTGAAACTGCTGTGCACCAACGTTTCGTCGAGATCCAACACCAGACATTTTCGACCTTGAAATCGAGCTTCCTTCGGTGGTAACAACCATCGTGGTGCCTCGGCGCCTTCGGGAGCGTCGGGCAGCACCTCGCGATCATTCGTTTGCGTGACCGCCATACGCTGCGCTAACGGCGGCGGGCCCGGCAGCTCGTTCTGTTGGACCACGGCCTCTTCTTCCGGTGGAGGCTCCTTTGGCAGCTCCTCGTGGGACGCAACATCCTCCGTCGGCGCTGGGGCCACTCCTTCGCCCACCATCGGCACTGGCGCAACAACAGCAGCATCCACCATCTCGACATCGGGACTGGACGTTGCTGCTGGCGGTTCCACCTCCACCGGCGTCGGAATGGGCTCGGGCGTCGGCACCACGGGCGTCGGGGCTTGAATCACGACCTGGACCTCCGTCGGATGCGGCGATTCATCTCTCTTCGCATCATCCCCCGCACTCGGCGTGGGCACCTCCAACGTGGGTAACGCGGACGATTTCTGCGTCGATGGGCCCTCGTGCACCAATCCATCTGGCGGCGCCTGGACGACGACCTCCGCCGGCTTCGACGCCGCTTGCTGCTCCAACGAGGGATATGGCAGGATGATGTCCGTCACTGCTGACCCTTGCGCGCCCACGTCCATCTTCTTCTTCTCCGCACTTCCTGCGACCTCTTGCCCTGCAGCCTTGCCATCTCCCGCCGTCGTCTCGAGCTCGGTCCCCCCCGGTTTTTCGGTGACGACGACCTTTTCCCCACCGACCGGTTGCGACTCGGCTGGTTTTTGGGACGCCACCCGTGGCGCTTCCACCTCCTCCGCGCTCTTATCGGCCGGTCGACAACAATTCAGGACGTAGACGAAACGCGAGAAGAGACGTCGCTTGGGCTTGCGCGTCGAGGGATGCGCTGGTGACTGGGCTGGCGTCTGCGACGACGGAGGTCCGACGTCGCCGCCGGATGGATCTGCCGCGCTCATCCCTCCCTGGCATGAGCTTTGACAGCGTCGATCAGGCAGGCGCGACTCTGGATGTTGATCGTCGCGATATTTCGAATAAGCGGCGCAATGTTATTTTCCCCCCTGCACGCTTTCCCACGTCACACCACTCCTGCTCGTTGATCTCTCAACACCACCACCCCTTCCACCGTCGATGATCAAATGCGACCGAATCCCTCACGACGCGCTCTCCGATGCTCTACGATGACTTTTTGCTGACAATCTGATCGAGCGGTCGTCGAGCTGTCGACCGAGGAGGTCGAAAAGAAGATGGAGGTCTGCCCAACCGGTCGGCCGTCGGTTGGTGGTCGATGCGCGCCCGGGTTTCCCGTTCGGCGCTTGGCGCCTTTCCACGGAAAACTTACCGAGTCAATGAGAAATGAGATTGCTGGGGGGGTGGGTCGTCGAGTCCAAGTATCACGGGAGCGTGCGGGCGCTGGAGATTGACTTGGGGGGTTCGTTCCCGTTGCCCCGTTCGGTGCTCGTTGCTTTCGATGGGAGATGGAGGGTGCGGGTGGATTAGGGATGGGATGAGATGGGGCTGGAGAGATGATGGAGGTGGAAGATTGGGCTGTGGCTTGAACGCGGAGGCTCCGTGCGTTGTGCGCTGCGGCGCGCGCCCGTAGCCTTTTGTCTTGGCCAATCCGCGGTCGAGCGCGGATCTTGGCGATGGCAATGGCTGTTACCGTCCAGCACGATGTCCAGAGAGAGCGCACGAGGCCAAGCGATGTAGCCGCCGGCGCACGCTGCAGTAGCACGACGATTAGCAGCAGGAAAAGATCATCAGGTGATGATTGAATACTTGCAATGATATCCGGATGATCGTAGATGGTGTCTTCTGAGTGTCTTGATGAATTTGATGTAGTTGGTTGTTGGTCGTCGGTCGTTGCTGGTTCGTTGGTGATGCCCTCGAGAGAAAGACGGAACCAAAGATGCCGCGGTTCCAGGCCTGAGAAGGGGTGAACAGAAACCAACGGAAATATAAAGAGAGATAATTGACAATTCAATTATAAATGATGCTGATAGATAATATGTAGAAAGATGGCCGATTTGAACATTCAAGAATGGGTGGTTATAGGGGGCTCGTGGGACCGGTCCCAAGTGGATGAGCGTTGGCTGTCGGGTGCCCTGTGGCTGAACCAAATCCTAGCAGTGCACGGCATCGATGCTCGATTGGAGATGACGCCCGCAAGGTCCCACGTCTTGACACACATTTAGAGCTAGTAGCTCTCTCGGACGGTAGCACTGTAGTTGCGTCCAAGCTTCGACAAGGTGCGATGCTCTGCTAACATCCCAAGTCCGGATGACCGATGAGGCTCTGCACCCCGAACAGCTGCTGGGGGAGAGCTCGAGGGAGCTTTCCCCGCAAATGACTGAAGCCCGCGGATGCTGACATAAGCGAGCGCTGACATAAGCGGATCGTGATGCGTGACTATTGACCGGTGTCACATGCTCCCGAGTGGCAACGTCGACGTCGAGTAGGATGATCTCCGGTCCGTCGGACGATCTTCGATCATGACTGACTGGTGAAAGTGGCCTCGGTGCTGTAAAAGATGAATCAGAAAAAGATATATACCGGATCAACAATCTCTGGAAATCCAGGAACATTCACTTTCCGTGAATTTGGAAGACAAGTGTTGCCATCACTATAAGAAAGACTTGAGGGTATAAAATGGCACCGGCTCTTGGCTAGATCCATTTGTGCAGATTCGACATGGCAGCTTTGTCGACCCTCCAGGGTCATGAAGATCCTATCGTGGCGCTTTACCGGTTATATCTTCACCAGATCAGAGGAAGATTGAGGAAAACGAGCCGCGCGACCAGACTCCTTGCCAGCTTGGCGTTTGTATTGACGCTCCTGACGGGAGGAGCTGGCGCACGACGATGGTGGCGAGGACAGAAAAGAAAGAAAGAGAATGCAAAGAGACTGCTGCGACGAAATTCTGGAGTGCGCGGGAAAGATGGTTCGAGGACGATCTACGTCCCCTACAAGTCATCGACGGCGCAGGTGACGATACATCCGACCAAACCGACGTCCTTCGATGCCCACCGCCGACTCTTCTTGCATCCGCCGCGTGCGGTGGGTCTGGGAGATGGCCAGATGACGCCGCAGGTGCCGCCCCCACAGACCAAACCAGGACTCAATCTGGCCTTTTTACATCAATTCCTCAGCCTGCTGAGCATCATGATTCCCCGATGGAACAGCAAGGAGTCGGCCTTGCTGCTCAGCCACAGTGCCTTTTTGATTCTTCGCACATACCTCTCGCTGGTCGTGGCCCGTCTGGATGGCGAGATTGTCCGGGATCTCGTCGCGGGCAACGGCCGGGCCTTCATGTGGGGCATCGTCAAGTGGTGTGGCATCGGCAGCTTCGCCAGCTACACCAATGCCATGATCAAATTCTTGCAATCCAAGGTGTCCATTGCCTTCCGGACCCGCTTGACCCGATACATTCACGATCTCTATCTGAATGACAATCTCAATTACTACAAATTGGCCAATCTGGATGGCGGCGTCGGTCAAGGGGCGGATCAGTTCATTACTCAAGACCTGACGCTGTTCTGCGCCTCAGCCGCCTCGCTCTATTCGTCCCTGGGCAAGCCATTCGTGGATCTGTGCGTCTTCAACTACCAGCTGTTTCGATCGTTGGGTCCGCTCGCCCTGACCGGCTTGCTGGGCAACTACTTCTTCACCGCAACCCTGCTCCGACGGTCGTCACCTCCGTTTGGAAAGCTCAAAGCGGTCGAGGGACGTCGTGAAGGCGAGTTTCGGGCCTTGCACTCGCGGCTCATCGCCAACGCCGAGGAGATTGCCTTCTACGGCGGAGCCGATATGGAAAAAGATTTTCTCGATCAAGGATTCCGCGAGCTCAAGGGCTGGATGGAGCGTCTCTACAGCCTCAAGATCCGATATAACATGTTGGAAGATTTCGTCTTGAAGTATAGCTGGAGTGCCTTTGGATATCTCATCACGTCCTTGCCCGTCTTTCTCCCGACTTGGGGTGGTCTTGGTGGCGTGCAAGAGCTGGCCGGGGGTGCCGAGAGCGGTCGGGAGCGAGGCCGGATGAAAGAATTTGTGACGAACAAGCGACTCATGCTGTCGTTGGCCGATGCCGGTGGACGGATGATGTACTCGATCAAAGATCTTTCCGAGCTAGCTGGCTACACCTCGCGCGTGTTTACGCTCATCTCGACTCTGCATCGCGCCCACGCTAATGCCTACTTTCCTCCCCGCGGCACCTACCCGGAGTTGTACTCGCTCGCGGACGTGCAGGGGACCATCCATAAAGGCTACGATGGGGTGCGACTGGAGAACGTGCCCATCGTCGCTCCCAGCTTCTGGCCCAAGGGTGGCGAGGAGCTGATTGAATCGCTGTCGGTCATCGTTCGGCCGGGTGAGCATCTCCTCATCTCGGGACCCAACGGGGTGGGCAAGAGCGCCATCGCGCGGATCGTGGCCGGACTATGGCCGGTCTACCGTGGGCTGGTCAGTCGGCCACGCAGCGTCGGCGTCGACGGCATCATGTTTTTACCGCAGCGACCGTATCTGAGCATCGGGACCCTGCGAGATCAAGTCATCTACCCGCACACCGAGATGGACATGCGGGAGAATGGTCGACGGGACCAGGAGCTGCATCGGGTGTTGGAAGAAGTCCGCTTGGGCTACCTGCCGGATCGAGAAGGGGGCTGGGATGCGCGCAAGGAATGGAAGGATGTGCTGTCGGGCGGGGAGAAGCAACGGATGGCCTTGGCGAGGTTGATGTATCATGAGCCCCGCTACGCCTTTCTGGACGAGGCGACGTCGGCCGTATCATCGGACGTCGAGGGGTTACTGTACGAACGAGCGCAGGAGAAGGGCATCACGCTCATTACGATCTCGACGCGAGCGTCCCTCAAGCGACATCACACCTATAATCTGGTGCTTGGTTTGGACGAGACCGGCGCTGGGCATGGTGCCGGCATCGACTGGACTGTTGAGCGGATTGGGACGGCGGCCGAGAAGCTCAGCATCGATCGTGAGCTGGCCAGTCTCCGAGAACAGCTGTCGCAGGTCCAGCAATGGCAGGCTCGCAAGACCGAGATTGAAGAGGAGTTGAGTAAAGTGTGGGTGGTGGGAGGGGACGAGCTGGACGCTCCAAAGTATCTATCGAACTCGGAAGATCACCCAAGAGCAGTGGAGGACGGTGCGGGATCCGGTGGCGAAACGAAAGAAGCCAAAGGGCCTGCAACATAGGTATGATCTGAAGCTCTATAAACTAAGCGTCTTTTCCCCTCGATAGCTACTTCTCAGATATCAATTCTGTTTGCGCGCTTTCGCTCGTGCGGTGGTCTTTCAATGACGTCTCAATCCACATCACAGCCTTGGCGACACTGACCAACTACAGTGCCGCGACAAGAGTGTTCGGACAGGGGGTCCTACGGATAATGTTAGTTTCATCAATTGCAGAACCACAACAAACAACATACCTCCAATGCCTCGACAATATCCACCTCCCCGACGTCCCAAAACATCGAGAAAAGAGCTCACACAAGCTCAAAGAAATCAAATTCTCGGAGCAGCAGCTGCTGGAGAAGCGACTCGAGCCATTGCTCGTCGCATGGAGCTTCCTAAGAGCACAGTATCAACTACAATAAAAAAGGGCCCCGAACGAACGGAACGAGGCCAAAAGTCCAACCCTCGAAGCGGTCCTCGCAAAACTACTACTGCAGACGATGAATTCCTTGAGGAAGCTGCAATGGTGACTCCTCTTCGACCCCTCCAAAACCTTCACACCAATATTATGCCAACAGTCTGCAAGCGCACGGTGCAGAGACGACTGAAGGAGAAGAACATTCAAAAGCATCGACAACGGCTCAAACCTCTTCTTACCGGTGTGCATCGATCAAAACGTCTGGAGTGGGCTCTGGCGCATGAAAGCTGGACCTATGATGATTGGGCTAAGGTTGTATGCAGTGATGAGTGCTCTATCGAGTTGGGTTCTGGCCATGGTAGACCTTGGGTATTCCATCGTGTTGGAGCAGAGCTAGAGGATACAGATTATGTCGAGAGTCGAAAGCGAGTGAAGGTGATGATATGGGCAGCCATATATGGCGACATCAAAAGTGAAGCAGTGGTTCTTAAAGGTGATCCAGAGTCAGCAAGAGGAGGTATAACAGCAGAACGATATTTAAACTGCTTGAAGGAAAATCTTCCAAGGTTAATGGAAGGGGAAGGAAAGATCTTCATGCACGATGGAGCTGGAATTCATACTGCCAATATCGTCAAAGATTGGCTATCTGCTCAAGGTTATACTGTCATGTCGTGGCCTCCATATAGCCCTGACCTCAATCCTATCGAGCATCTTTGGTTTCCCACCAAAGAAGGAGCTTATCCTTTCACTGAGGATATTCTCGAGCTCGTGGGAGAGGAAAACCAGAAGCGACTATTGGGAGGAGAAGCTCTTGGGGCCTGGGACAGGATTCCACGCGCTCGAGTGAAAAAACTCATCGAGTCAATGCCTCGACGAGTCAAAGCAGTCATCAAGGCAGCAGGCGGTCATACAAGATATTAAAGTTAACTATCTATTTCAATATTCGTAGGACCCCCTGTCCGAACACTCTTGTCGCGGCACTGTATCTTCAGCCAAGTCACCACACCGGTCTGCCTACATATTTCACAACCCTAATGGATCGATCTTCACTTTAACATCCATAGCAGCTCAGACTGCACCGGGAGTGCACACCATCCATTTATCCTCCTTCTGCCTCCACCCTTCTTCTTCCGAAACCAGAGCTCCCCGATTGGTATCGGAGACTCGTTGAACCACCTGATGGCACGGAGACTCTCGGTGTAGGAACACACCATTCCTGCGCTAGCTGCCTTCATCAACTCATCTTGGATGCTCTCCGGATCGAAAAACGCGGTTGCAGTTCATGATCGGCGGCTCGGAGGCCTGGTCGAGACCGATCCGGCGGAAGACAACATTCGAGCATCCCCTTTCGAATGCACCTATCATCCTCGTTGTTGATTTACCAGGAGGAACGCAAGTGGGCATCTTTCACCGAACGGCCTCACCAACGGGAAATCATCAACACGTTGTTCCATAGGGGCGGGGTGCATTGACAGATCTATGATCGACGAGAGCGTCCACGACTTGGACAGGAATCCTGACGACGTACGGAATTGGTTCTCATGGCGCCGTTGCCACATCTGATGTCTGGTCCGTCGACTATGAAGAGGATGATGGTCAAGGTCTCAAACATCTATCACCCTACCGGTGTCCCTCTAGTGCAAACAAATCGTTTCCATCAGTGGAAACAGAAGAAAGAATCACGGCATCATGAGCCCTGAGGCTATTGGGCGGAATCACGTGTTGGAGCTTGTTCAAGTCCCTTATCGGTTCGAGCATCGTCATGCCCTTTCGAAGCCGCTCTTTCCGACGGACTTACTGCGTGCATGTCGATGGACGACAGGAGAAGAAGGTTATACATCGGAAGAATACTACTGGAATTGATACCATTCGTTCAAGCCCAGAATCTTCATGTCAAAACCCGTCGTCGTTGTTGGTTCAAATGAAACCAATCAGACGCGTTATGCCATGGTGGAGCACGTCCAACTTCATCGGATTTTGAAGTCAGGTACCGGTATCGTGGACACTCTCGGAGACCTGGTCATGTTCACATTCGCCGGACGAAGCTATCACGTGACGATTGCGTGCGTCTGAATCTATCCCAATGGCAACTACGCGGTAGATGGGGCTCAGATTCAGTAAAGCATGGGACGCTTTAGTCAATCTCCTTCGACTCGACATACCTTTCAACAGGCGGAGGACTTGCCGGAGGCCAGGAACTTCCATCATCTTATTGGGACTTAATACAGGCCAAGCACTCATCCTCTCCTGCAATCACTGCGACCACATTAGGACGTTCATCACCTACGATGGCAACGAAGACTTTCTTGGAATTTTTCTCGGAACGAATCCTCAGCGAACGACAGTCTGGTGCTGACGCTGGGCATCTGATGGTCTGTCATGGCCTTCCTGAGCGGTCAATCCATTGTCGAATCCTGGCCGTCGACTTTCCCCCACGGGGATCACGATCAGAACGACTTCCTCGCCTCAGATCTGGCATGAGGCGTGGTCATCACGCACTTCCACCTCCGCATGATGGTCACGTGATCCCTGCGCGACTGACACCACACCACGAGCCGTCGATGTCGCGTCCCTATGCCCGGCGACGTCCATCGTCGGATTTTAACGGACTTACGGCGTCTACAGTTTGTGTGTGTGTTACCGTCCCAAGATCCGGGCTGTTGGATCCCTCTGCGGCTTCGAGTCACCGGCACTTTAAACTTGAACGTGGCAGCCGGGCGCCATAAGCACATCCCGTCCGTCATCTGTCTCCATGAAGTGATGGCATAATCCATTCGGCATTGACATTCTTATCCCCACTTGATAATCAGCATGTGCTTTTCACTTCTGACTCAGACCAAGATGTGGACGGTGGGGAAAGTTGCTTGCGATCAACGATCTGGGGGAGGTTGGGTCAGCTTCTCGAAGCTATACAATGGGACATCATATGAACACAACACCACCAAGGGCCCAAGCGAGATGGAGATGGTGACTCCCAACATCCTCCATCCTCTCAGCCTTCCGCCATTAGCTGGCATCGAATCAAGCCACATGGGTCACGACTTTACCGCAACCAGTGGAGACGGCGTAGTCCAGGCCGCAGACCGCTTTCTAAGCAATGCTCGAACCGCGTTTTCACTCTCATCTATCAATCGGGCGTGGTTGGCTGTGCCGCCCTCGGCGGAATGGATGTCGATGCAGCCTACGGATTCTCGGCGGAGAGAGACCGAGCTGGTGACATTTTCCGTCGGAGGTCCGACGGAAATCTCGGCGGAAACGTTGGATTTTAACTCCGTCAGCAACACAGGCGATTGATGAGATGTGGGTCCAACGTGTTGATATAAGGAGCCCTACCAGCCCTCTCTTGACGTGCAGCCCTTCGTTGCACTAGTCCTTTCTCTCCTTCTTTCTCCATCTCTTCCTCCTCTGCTGTCGTCAAGCTGTTCCTTGACGCCATCGCATTTCTGTTGACAGCCCGGCCTTACCCGGAGTACACCAGGATCAAGGGAACTTGAATCCCAGTACGACATCAACATCCTCGACGTAGCGATGGCTGCTCCAGCTCTCCATGCGGAGACGCAATCGACTCTAGGTCAAACTACGCTGGCCCCACCCATGCCCGGCAGCGGAGGCACCACCACGCCGAGCTCATTGTCCATGGATCCAGAGAAGGCGCCAGTAGTGTCCGGCGGGAACTCCATCTCATCTGGCGAGCAACCACCGATGGGAGAAAAGACGGACGCCGATGCAGCAGCGGACGAGGCACCAGCTCGAACCATCACCGGCGTGAAATGGTTCCTCGTCTGCTCTTCTATCTTATCGTCCATTTTCCTGTTCGCCCTCGACAACACCATCGTGGCCGACGTGCAACCGAAAGTGATTGAACGGTTCAGCAGCATTGAGAAGCTGCCATGGCTGTCCGTCGCGTTTCTCCTCGGTGCCGTGTCGACCAATCTGACCTGGTACGTATATCACGTGGTCATTATCTATAGCATATCGAACGTTCATCTGACGGTCTGCTTAGGGGCAAGATGTATGGCCAGTTCAATGCCAAATATCTGTATTTGATCTGCGTCTTTCTCTTCGAGGTCGGCTCGGCCATCTGTGGTGCCGCCAACTCCATGGACATGTTGATCATCGGTCGTGCCATTGCCGGTCTGGGCGGGGCCGGGCTGTACATCGGTGTCATGACGCTGTTGTCCTTCACGACCACTCCCCATGAACGTCCCGTGTACATTGGCATGACGGGTTTGGTCTGGGGTGCCGGTGAGTTCTTCCCGTGAATTTCCCACCACTCTCATTTTCCCATCTGACACTCTTCTTCTTTCAGGAACCGTCGGTGGTCCGTTGATTGGTGGTGCCCTCGCCGAAAGTCCCGCCACCTGGCGTTGGGCCTTCTACATCAACCTCGTCATCGGTGCCGTGGTCGCGCCCATCTACATCTTTTTGATTCCCAGCATCGATCCTCGACCCAGCATCCCGCAAGGCAAACGCTGGTTGGAGATTGACTACGTCGGCACGATCCTCATCATGGGCGCCTTGATCTCGGGATCCATGGCCATCAGTTTCGGCGGAACGCTGTACGAATGGGAATCCGGACGCATCATCGGGTTATTCGTCTGCTCCGGCGTCCTCTTCATCCTGTTTGGCTTCCAACAAGTCTTCTGCATCTTCACGACGCTCGAACGTCGACTCTTCCCCATCCATTTCCTCCGCAGCCGGACGATGATCATCTTGTTCTGCATGACCGCCTCCGCCGTCACCGTCGCCTTCGTCCCGCTTTATTTCCTGCCGCTGTTCTTCCAGTTCGTGCGCAACGACTCGGCCGTCGAAGCCGGTGTGCGGTTGTTGCCCTTTGTCGTCTTCCTCGTTTTGTTGGTCATCGTCAATGGCGCCCTGATGTCGAAGTACGGGTACTACATGCCGTACTACCTCATCGGGGGTGCGTTGGCCATCATCGGTTCGGCGCTGATGTACACCGTCGACGTCGATTCCTCGCCCGCGAGATTATACGGGTACACCATCCTGTTGGGAGCCGGATCGGGTTTATACATCCAAGCGTCGTTTAGCGTGGCCCAGGCCAAGGTCCCACTCGAGGAAGTCAGCACCGCGTCGTCCTTCATTTCTCTCGCTCAGATCGGTGGCGCCACCATTTCGTTAGCGATC
>QQTW01001587.1_pt1 | contig 16008 bp, 21 predicted proteins | sample 1904831 | NCBI WGS metagenome assembly QQTW01 (sample SAMN09435610, study PRJNA476489) | Subsurface metagenome, whole genome shotgun sequencing project. | reverse complement strand
GTCAACAGACACGCGCCAAGCACACGACATATCCATCCCACGCACGCAAACTGACTCCAACTCCGAAGGCACGCCCTCGGCCCTCGGCCAAGGTTCCGACAAACCTGACAAAGGCGAAAGCGTGGGCAGGGCAGCTGACGAACTGGACGGCGAGCAGATGCGGATGGCTGGTGAGGGGGACGTGTATCAGGCGCAGTTGGATAAGGGGGGCAAGGGCGGGTTTGGAGAGGAGCAGAGTTTCACGGCGGATTTGGATAGGAAGAAGGAGGATGATGAATTGATTGGTTATCTGTTACAAGATTGAATCGTTGTATCAACAATTTTCTGTGGAGGACATCGGTGCTCTGTGACGTCGCTGCGAGCACAACACAATCCGGTGGGTGTTGAACACCATAGGCGCAAACGCCACAATCCTACGGTAACCTCACTACGCCTCAGCAGCACTGCCACAGTTCACCACAACATAGGGCTAAACCACCAAAAAAGGTAAGTCTGCAGGCATCATTGAATGATAGATGATCTTGGAGAGCTTCATTACTGACTGTAATGTCTAATAGAAAGAGCTACCTGAAAATCCCCCACACTCTCTGTACGTTGGGGGTGAATCCACCACGAGACCTCAGTGCCATCGATTAGATAGCTACAGTAGAGCTAGAGAGAGCTAACAGAATGCCTTGATAGACAATGCTGAGCCTCACCTCAATTCCTTTGGAGGTCCTCCTGATCATGGCACGAAAGCTTGCACCGGCCGATCTCGCCTGCCTGCACATGGTGAACAAGGAAATTCACTCGGCGATCCTCCGCTTTCTCGATGTCCGTGGTGGCCTCATGGCGAGCCCTGGTGGCTCGTCAGACGAGGACCGCATCGAGATCGAAAGGGAGCGCCGTAGTCTCATGTGGCGGCTGCTGGCAGACCGTTCCTGGGAGGGCCTCGAGTATTGTGAATTCTGTATGAAGATAAAGCCTTTCGACGACGAGTGGGTACAGCGACGCGTTTCGGTGGGCTCTGCGGAGCAAAGAATCATGGATGTTTGCTCTGTGTGTAAGGCACTGCCGGAGTATGAAAATGTTCGTTGGTATACTCCTGTGGGCGGGGGCCTATGGTCAGAGAAAGGGGGACGGTATCTTGGGGGCCGGTAGGGCAGGAAATGGAAGGAGGAAATATGATTGCAAGGAAGCGCATTGAGTGTAAGACTGAGAGTTCTTGTCCTAAGATTGAGGTTGACAAAGCGAATAGACAGTCATTGAACAATCGCAGAAACCGCTTCAATCGCCCCTTCAAGTTTTTCTGAAGCCGATCTACGCGCCCAGGTCATCAAGATGATGAATCCAAAACACGTCATCCTTTCTTTGAAACACTCCTCGTTCGCATAGGTGGATCGACGATCTTATCCACAAACGGCCTGTATGGTGCGGCAACCAGATGCAACGGTGCTCTACTTGAATTATTCGTAGAGGTTTCTCCAGGCAGAGGTCTCAACCGTTGCTCATCGTGAAGCTTATCCAAGGATTCTCCAACCACGTGGTATTTGTTCCAGTTGATTGGGGGGCATCGGACAATGTTTTGCGGTGTTGGAATCGGCCCGAATCCACAGTCTTGAGACTGAGTGGTCTGCACTTCCGAGTCCGAAGATCCTTCATCCATGGCCATGTGGAAAGATGCTTGGCGTTTTGTTTTTGAGTTGGGGCAAAGCCTCATACCATCATCTCTCGTGGCTATTTCCCCAGTCTCAAGTGCTTGTGCAAACCGTTCTGGGTTAGCAACAGCACCATGCTTTTGCCGTTCCAGCATTGTGAGGTCCCGAAGGCTCTGTTGTCTCTGCATTTGTAAGATGGCTATTGCAGAACGTAGCGCAATCGCGTCCGGGTTGTCAGTCTCAGATAACGCTGTTGTCGGCGGCGATGACACGAATGGTGGTGATGGCAGAGACTGAGCATGTTGGTAGCTTTCCGACGTAGATGCAAGAGAAGCGGAAGTTAACACAGGCGTTATCGGGGAGTAAGAAGGCCGGGTCGGAGACTCGGTCCGGTCACGCCCATTCTCAGAGATGTATGCGGAGGTAGTGGCCTCGACATCAATCGAGTTGATGTCTTGAGGTATGGTCAAAGCAGGCATGTTGCTGGAGTTGATAATGAAGCGAGACAGGAACGAGAAGAACGATTGAAATATTCCGAAGACGGAATAGAAATTGGGTACGCACTCATGCGTAGGGCATATGGCTCGACATATGGCCCGACAATGATGGCGGCAAAGCTTTGTCAATCGGGAATCTGTGTCCAACGCCCTTTCCTACCAGAGGAATTGCGATGGAGATTCGGTTGAAGTAAGGCTGAGGTTACTTCCAAGGGTTGCTTAATTAGTCATCAACAATCCTAAGGTACCTATTACCCCTCGGATCTCGAATTGACCTTCTCGAAGACAAATACCAATCAAATCATAACCAGAAGGGTTGAAGAGAGTGATTGAGCATTCCATGATGTCTAGAAATGGAACTCAGATAAGGGGCTCAATAGCTTATCAACCTGGCTATCAAGTCATCGATACATACAGCCTCCCGGGGCGACAGCTATCTAGCCTCACTTGAGAAGCTCACGGTCTCACGGTATGGCAGTGCCAGCCAAATGACCAGACTATCAACATGGAACGTGGATTCAAGCCTGCTACCCCCAGGCAAAGTGGCTATTGCCGTGCATGATGTGATAGATTGGTGAAGAGCACCTCACCATATATTGGAGGGAAGAATGTCACCTCGGGCCACCGTCTGGCGCCTGCCTCAATTAGCCAAACCCATGGAAATCTCCGAGGGAGAACGGGAAGAGATTATCGGAGAGTAGATGTGCCAGATGAGAGTAGCTGAAATCGAAAGGAGACGATGAGACTGGATTCATCATCAGGCACAGGATTGCCTTGAAATCGAGTCGGTACAGGTATCTCCTGTTACACATTACTCTTAGAGTGATCCAGCAAACAAATTTTTGAGTCACACGATATGCCAGATCGGGATCGTGTCATACCTTGATCATGGCATGACTCTTGTTTCGAAGCGAAATGGGAGAGAGCCACGCGGGAAGAAACATGTGCTCACGGCGCCGAGGACGCTCAAGATCATGATTGGTAGTTGATTGAAGAACAAATATCCAAGAGCCTGGTCTACGCGTGCGAGGGAAACTACACTAGATGAAGTTCCCAGCTTTTGGGGTCCGGGTCATGATTTTCATTGTAGGATGACGTGAGGTTGGTCAGCCTCGAACCAAGTACCTTATGTTGCCTGATGTGGCTGATGGGTTCTTCATCCTTCTTACACCCACAGACCGTCAAACTAGCAGCTAAACAGGCATCGTTATCTCAGGATTCTAGACTTACCGACAAGCCCCAAGCCGAAATCTACTGCCCCTTCAGGAAGAACACACCTAGTCGTTCTGAAGTATCCAATGTTACGAGTGTGTTATCTCAGACAAGACCTCTTTTAGGGAACAAGTCCGTGATTCAGCTTCGGAATTATCGTAGGGCTAAAAAAGCACCTCCGCACGGTTATTTTCCGGCCTTATATGGCGATGCAGGAACCGTCTGCAGGTACATTGTTAGGGCTGGGTTACGTGTCGGGGCTTGGAACTCAATTCGCTCACCTTCAGTGCTGGGAGATCAGCTCTCGTATCATACCACGTTGGACCGTGGCTGTGTTTTCTACCGCCTCGTCAGATATGGCTCTGCCTGCTCTCGTCGTATGCGAAATACGACCAGCCAGCTCTCTATCAACTGAAACAATGATGATGAAGAGTCACATAAGCAAAAATGTACCACGAGCAAGACGGCAACGCCTCTCGTCATACGCCGTCAGAAAGGGGCATTCCACTGCAACTCTTGCCGGTGGATGCCTATGATATCAGCCATCATGAGAAAGACGTATACTCATACATATTTCGAGCTTCTTCCATTCACTCGAGAAGTCATTCGCTCAAGCCTCGCGATATCCCAGAGTTATGTCTATCTATTTCGGAATGTTGAGAGTCTTCGCATGTTTGATCTCCTTATCCATTACCCTCGCTTTACCTGTGGAACAAAGTTTTCAAGCCACGAATGGCTCTCTAGGCAAGCCTGGTAACGCAGATTTCGACTACGTGCGGTTGCACCCGCCTAGATCTTCCTTGCTCCCACTTCTAACAAGTCCAACAGGTCATTGTCGGTGCTGGTGCTGCAGGATTGACCATCGCAGCCCGTCTGGCCGAGAATCCCAAGCTACGCATCGCTGTCATAGAAGCTGGTGATTTCTACGAAACCACAAGTGGCAACCTCAGCAAAGTCCCCGGCTATGCTGGCCAGGTCTCGACGCCTTCGGCTGATTGGGGTTTCCTTACAACACCTCAGACAAACCTGAAAAACCGCACGTTGTCATATAGCAGAGGGAGAACAGTCGGTGGAAGCTCCACCACAAATCTGATGGCCTATCACAGAGGCACAGTCCAGTCGTACGACTTGTGGGCCAAGGCTGCCGGAGATAACAGTTACACATTTTCCAATCTCCTTCCATACTTCCGGAAGAGCGTCAAGTACACGCCACCAAACATGAAGGTTCGTGCAGCAAATGCAAGCGTACCAGATCCTAGTCCCCAGTCTTACAGTACCTCTGGTGGACCTCTGGAGGTTACCTATCCGAACTGGGCAAATCCTGTGTCATCATATGCCGGAGCGGCTTTCAAGGAGCTCGGAGTCAACACTCTTCAAGATTTGACTAGCGGTTCGTTGATAGGGAATCAGTATTCACCCGCAACAATACGGGCCAGTGATCAGACTCGAAGTAGCAGCGAGACTAGCTTCTGGCAGGCTTCTGTCAGAAGTGGGCGGGGTAATCTGATCTTGTACACGCAGACATTGGCGAAGAAGGTCCTGTTCAGTGACTCGAAGAAGGCGACGGCTGTTGTGGTTGAAACTGGTGGGGTGAGATACACGCTGAGCGCGAAAAAGGAGATTATCCTTTCAGCTGGTGCTGTGAGTAGTCTCCGGACAGAGTTATCCATGATCTGATCGAGGCTGATACCGAGGCCAGCTGCAATCACCACAGCTACTAATGGTATCTGGCGTCGGTCCCGCCGCAACGTTGAACAAATATAACATATCCATCGTTGCAGATCGCCGCGGTGTCGGCCAGAACATGCAGGTACACAACCCCGACAACCATCTCAGTTCCTTCTACACCAAGCTAACAACAAAGCAGGATCACCTCTTCCTCTCTACAGTCTACCAAGTTTCGGTAGTGACTGGATCGAGAATTTTCGACACCACCTTTGCCGCCGAGGCCGTGAATCAATATAACACCAACGCAACTGGCATCCTGACCAGCAATCGTGCCGAGTACTTCGGCTTCGAAAAGCTGTCTGCCGCCCAGCTTTCCAACATAAGCGCCACGGCCAGAGCAGATCTTGCAACGTACCCTGCAGACTGGCCTGACTATGAAATTGTCATTGCCGATCTTGGTTTCGCACCCGGCGCCGATTATGCCCAGGCGATTGGCATGCTTGAATCGCAGGTAGCGAGGGGTGAGCCGATCCTTCCCCTGGTGTGGTTTCTTCGTCAGTGAAGATGGATATCGAACGTCACTGACTGATATCTCGACCTCCGCAGGCTCCGTCACTATCGCCTCATCCGACACAAGAGACTACCCCATCGTCGACACAAACACGTTCGGTAGCGCCACCGACCGCGCCGTAGCTGTTAGCCTCTTCAAGCGTATCCGTGCCCTCATGCGCACGAATGCCTATGCGCCGATCATGGGCCCAGAGATCATCCCGGGTCCCACTGTGCAAACCGATGCCCAGATCTTGGAATTCTTGATCGGAAACTTAGGGCCAGGGTATCATGGCGCTTGTACCTGTCAGTCACATCCTCTTGTCCGCGCTAGTGAATCCACTGGCCAAACTCTCTGCTCTTGCACATGGCTAACAGACGTGTGCTGGCAGGCGTGATGGGCAAATCCAACGACCCCATGGCTGTCGTCGATTCCAAGGCCAAAGTCATTGGCGTTCGGGACCTGCGAGTCGTGGATGCCAGTTCGTTTGCGTTGCTGCCGCCGGGTCATCCGCTTGCTACCGTTTGTAGGTTCCCTATCATAGTTCTCTCTGCCTCAGGCCAGACGACCACATGGCTAACGTACTTCGTAGACGCGCTTGCGGAAAAGATCGCTGATGATATCGCTCTTGGGAATTGAGATATAAGAGTGCTGTTGGTTTGTACGACTAACTTGTAAGAGTAGGGAAGATTGGAGTACGTGATCTAGACGGAACGCTCGCAAGAGCACAAAAGGCATGGGGTTAGAGGAAATGCCGCAAGGCAGGGTTGGTATCGTGAAGGTAGCACAGAGCACTTGTTTATTATACAGATCGTTTCGCGCAGATAATCATACTATAATCTTGAGCTAATTCCACCACGGAGTCGGGCCGACCTAAATCCCATCATCCTTCAACTATGGATTACTCCTTTGACTCTAAATCGCCAACAACCCTAACCCGTATCCCCTTACTCTCGCGCCTAAACCCGCCCGTGAATGCATCTCGCACGATCTCGATGTCCCTCTCCGTCGTGTCGTACAGCTCGAAGTCGAAGCGGCGGAACATGGCGGCGATGGTCAGGTAGAGTTCTGCTCCGGCGAGGCTATTGGGGTAACGCTGTGTTAGTTTACGGTAGGTGACGGAGAGAAGATAGGAGGAGATGGGGGAGTACTGACTGCAACCCGATGCACGCTCTGCTACCCTTCGAAAACGGAACGACGTATCTTTCCAACCGTTGTCGCTCGGCGGCGTCGGTCCACCGGTCGGGATCGAATTTGTGCGGGTTGGGGAAAAGGGTGGGGTCTAGGTGGATGAAGTGTGATGTCATGCTTATTGGTGTCTGTCGTGAGCGTTAGTGGTGAAGTCGAATGTGGGATGATAAAGACGGGGGTTGCAGGAGGACTTACACCCGCAGGGATCTCCCAATCTCGAAACCGTAGTATCTCATTCGGCGCGATTCGTATCAGGCGACTGGTGATGACTGCGCTGACTCGATATGTTTCAATTATGACTGCTCTCTGTATTGGGGTCAGTCCTAGCGCCCTACTTTTTACAGAGTTTCTTGCGTTAGGTTGAGACCCACCAGAAACGGCAGCTGCTCCAACTGCTGCCAGGATACAGGGCTACACGGATCAGGCATGACTTCCACCAGCTCGGCTCGTAGTTTTTTCAGAATCTCGGGGTTATTAAGCAAGTGGAAAGAAAGCACTGCCAACGTGTGCGCCGTAGTCTCACCGCCCGCGCCGACCAGAATGAATCCTTCGCCCAGAAGGCGGTCGACGGTCTTTTCTTGTGGCGGGAGATCACTGTCCAGGAGTGCTTCGAAGATGGTTTTGTTTGCCTTCTCTGGATCCCATTTGCGCCGGAACACGCCCTCGACTTGCTTCCGAACATCCTGTACACGTTTGGCTGAGTAAAATTTGGGAAAGGTTGGGGGAATCTCGTTCCTCACCTTCTGCATATGCAGGAAAACGGCGATTGGCTTATTCAAAGCCACAACCAGGCTCTCCGGCAACGTTTTCATGATATCTGCCAGCCATGGAAAATACCTGACCACCCTCCCGGCTTCGATACTATCGATCAGCGCCCTCTTCCACGCAGGCGAGAAGCCTCTTCTCTCCAGAAGGCCGAAACTCTCCCCAAACGCATAGTGCGAGATGAAATCCAGCGTTAACGCGACATACGCCGTGTGCAATTCCACAGGCTGACCAGATTGGCTGTATGCCCCGATGGCGTCGCAAAGCTTGTTCACTTTGTCTTGGAGGATGGGCTCGATGGCGACAATGGAGCGCTTGGAGAAAAATGGGTTTAGGGCTGAGCGACGGAGCCGGTGGTGGTCGTGCGGGATAGTTCCGAAGGCTGAAGTTTCAGCCGCGCGACCGATGAACCAGGCGGACTTGTCCCGAGGTCGTGTGCTGCTTGTGTAGAGCTCATTGTACCAGTTGGGATCCTTGACGTGGATTTCTGTTGGGTTGATGCGAACTATAGGACCTGGAGAGATGAGATTCTCAGTTCTCGAGTAGAGTATGTTATTGCAGTTGTGTTTTCGTGACCATGAGAGAAGGGGTTCTAGGCTGGCTTACCATACACAGAGTGCAAGCGTTCAATTTCTCTGAAGTATTGTCCACCCTGGGTGACGCTCTCAGGGCTACTCTTGGAGACATCAAAACAAAACATGGAATCAACTTACCTTGACGACCTCAAAGTACATCTCATACCAGAAGCTCAACGCGGCCAGTTTCGGGCCAGGGAACCTCTTCTTGGCTATCGGGCTGAGATACAGACGCCATGCCACCAAACAAAGCAAATAACACGCCCATCCAATGATGACCAAGGTCATCCAATCCCACCATTTTGAAGCCATGGCTGATACGAGACGAATCATCCATTTTGAGAGTCGGGTCCCTTGGGTAAATCATATTTCAGGTCGTACAGCCACGGTGTATGACGTTCCAACAAATTACTTGATGCAGATTAGCTCAGTTAGCTCTTCGGCTCGGCCCGTGGTCGGCTCCGGCATGACAAGCAGCTGAACTGTAAAGTTACCTTCGAGTTAGGGTACCTTATCTATACGAGAGGTAAGCGGCTTTGTTACACCGAATCTGCCGTCGGAAAGCCCCTCAGTCCGTGGTCCCGGACTTTTTGGATTTTGCATAATATTTCTTATCTCAGCAGAATTTGCTGTGTCAGACTTCGCCATCCAAATTGGTCAGCCAGGCTGTGAAGAGCACTGACCAATCATCGACATTTAATACATTTCGAGAATCACCGCATGGCGCTTTGTTCTCTCTTCAACATTCCTCATTTCTTCATCCCCAAACTCCTACTACACAACAACCGACAACTCACGATCAACTCACCTTCGACTTCCGAACTCTTTGCAGCTTCACGCTCAAAAGTCCATTAGCGACTTCGAACACATCACAGCGCCACTATGGGCTACGCGACCACCTTCCTCTACTCACAGCTGTTCGTAAAGCTCCCATACCCAAACTCCGACTTCTCAGGCCAAACCATCATCGTCACTGGTTCCAACACAGGGCTTGGTCTGGAAGCCGCACGTCACTTCCTCCGTCTTAAAGCTGCTAAGGTGATCCTCGCTGTACGCACCATCTCGAAAGGTGAAGCAGCTGCTGCGGAAATCACAGCCTCCACCAATACTCCCAAATCACGCGTCGAGGTATGGCAGGTCGACCTGTCACACTCAGACTCCGTCAAGGCGTTCGCTGCCAGAGTAAACACCCTCGATCGCCTTGATGCATTCGTCCAGAACGCGGGCATCCTGACCCAGAAGTTTGAGATTGTTGAGGGGCAAGAGAGCCACATCGCCATCAATGTTACCAATGCCGTGCTGCTTGGTCTCCTCGTGATGCCGAAGCTTCGCGAAAGTGCGGCGAGGTATGGCACCAGGGGTAGACTTACCTTTGTCGGTTCCGACCTGCAGTACATCGCCAAATTCAAGGAGGCAGATGCGTCTGGAAGTCTTTATGAAGTCTTGGCTTCGAAGGAATTGGCAGATATGGGTGACCGGTAAGCGAAATTGACGCTTCGTGTTTGCGAATGATGGTTTCCTTCATCCAGTAGAGGCTGATCACAACACTCACCGCACAGTTATAAGGTATCGAAGCTGCTCTTGCTTTTTGCCGTCCGCAGCATTGCCGCCAAGTATCCTGTCTCGCCCAAATCCAACGTCATCGTCAACTACCTCACCCCAGGCGCTTGCGATACAAGTATTTTTAGGGATGACGCTGGCTGGTTGCACAAGCTAATCGCAGGTATGTTGGTTGCCATGATCGCTCGTACTTGCGAGGCTGGTAGCCGTACCCTCGTCCATGCGGTCAAGCCCGACGTTGGCGTGGAGACGCACGGTGCGTTCCTGATGGACTGCAAGGTCTTCCCGTAAGTGGATCAATCTGTTATTTTTGCTCGTTGGACGAGCAGACTGACATTATCTATAGGAACGGAAAGAATGTGGACAGTGAGAAGGGCAGACAGCAGCAAGAACGATTCACACGAGAGCTCTTCGCCAAGTTGGAACAGATTTCACCCGGTGTCACCAATCTCTAAGTTGGGGCGAGAGAATGGGCAGGTGGAATTTGTAGCATAGCGCTGGAATTGGGGATTGTTTTGTCTCTTTCTTTGTCTTCAGTCTTCACCAAGTTGCGTGCTGTCATTTTAAGGTTGCGTTTTCATGGAGAAGCGAACGCGATCGAGGGGATCCAGAGATGCCTATGTTGTACTAACACGCAGCCCTACAGAGGCTATACCTAATTCGCATGACTATACAGCAAGCCACAAGATTCAACTATGCAAGATCCAGTCTAATGCCCTCGGGGGTTTTGAACTTAGAACATTCAAACTACGTCGAGGTTAAATGTACATTCCTTCACACACTTCAGATTGATTGACGCTGGGGACCCTATGTGTAGTGGTTATCCAGGTAGCTGCTCGACCGTTGCTTCCATATATCCGTTCCATGATCTGGCTCGGAATCCGTGCTCCTTTGACGTACGAGTAGCAAGATGTGAGGCATGATGCCTGAACATACATAAGAGTCATTCTATTTCAGATGCATTTGATCCGGAACTACACAATCTGCTTCCCGTCTCACTACAATGATTATTAGTGGTCGGAGTCCGTGCCGGTTGGACAGTTACGGTGACAGTGATACCTAGGGAGTGCTCGGGATCAATTGCATCCGTGAAGCTGCATTGACTGCTCGTATCTACTTTGCCTGCCTGCTAACAGGAATCCGACGGCAGACTTCTGCCTGTGATCCATAAATAAAGGTTTCTGGTCTGCCACGCACAACAGATCAGCCAGGACTACCTCTTTTTCGAAAAGTAGTCAACAATCAGTATGAATACAGCGGCACTTATTGAGAGGACTTTGCACTCGCCAGAGGTGTTGGGGAGCATTCTGTTACTCCTTGCAGCCTACGCGATACGCCTCTTCCTCCCAGCCCGCATCAAAAAGCTCGATGATTCCCCACTAATAGGAAAGCCGGGAGACTCGAACTTTAAGGATGCCTTGGAGGAGGGATACAAGAAGGTTCGTACCGGAGCAAAGTCCTATAGACGGCAATGCAAGCGACTGATGGGCCCGGGTGTGTAGTTCAAAGACACGCCTTTCACCATTCCAACGCCTCATCAAGACATGGTCATTTTGCCCCAGATATTTCTTGACGAGATCAAAGCCTTGCCCGAAAATGTCCTCAGTTTTCAAAAGCAAGTATCGGAGAGGTTCTTGGGCCAATATACGGGTCTCAATGTCAATGATACTTTGGTGCATTCGGTCAAGGTTAGGAATCGTGTTTGAAAGCAATGGCGTTGGGATTGTTGACAATTTGTGGCCCGAAGGTCGATCTGACCAAGAACATTGCCAACATCCTTGAGGAACTGCAAGATGAAGTCAGCTACGCTGTAAAGACACACATTGGTGACTTGCCCGGTAAGGATAACTTCAGTCACACGAGCCGTTATAGCTGGAGATTTCTAACACTGGCAGAATGGACCTCAATTCCACTATATCACATGTTGAGCCATCTCGTGGGCTTGCTATCAAGCCGAATATTTGTCGGATATCCTCTGAACCGCAACGAGACGTGGGTACGTTTGTCGTCAAGTGTGGCATGATCTCAGGTTTTGACGAATCAAATGCTTCAGCTTCGGGCTACATTGGGCTACACCATCGAAGGGTTTACTGGTACGTTCTGGGATCAGTAGTTGCTCGGATTTCACAGCATTTCTGTCCTGAGTGCTTTGCGGGTTGAAGCCTGCGTCTACCCCTGCTAACGAAAGTCAAAAGGTTGTGAAAAATTACGGACTTACCCTCGATTGCTACACCCTGTGATGCAGTACTTCATCCCCGAGGTATTTCGAATAGCTAAATGGGGCCCTTCCAATCCAACTTTACTGACGACTTCGATAGCTACGAAACGTACGTCAATATATTGCGGATGGCCGAAGGTAAGCATATGGCGGTCTCTACGACATCTTAACTAGGAACAAACTAGCTCTAATAACAGGTGAATGACTAGGCTCATAGCTCCTCTCATGGAAGAGCGGTCGGCAAGGATGCGTAAAGACCCCAACTACAAGAAGCCTTCAGATATGATTCAATGGATCATGGACAATGCAGAAGGGAAGGACGGCGAAGATACCAAGTTTGTTGCACAGACCCAGATGCTTATCTCTCTCGTCGCAATTCACACCACTACCATGACCGTAAGGTGCCAGTCATCGGTTATCGACGTGCCACTAACCTGGAGTGATAGATGGCTCAAGCAGTGTTTGACCTGGTATCTCATCCGGAGTACATCGAGCCGCTGCGGGACGAGTTGAGGAGGGTTCAGGCGGAAGATGGCAGTGATGTATGGACAAGAGCCAGCATAGCCAAGCTTCGAAAGATGGATAGTTTTCTCAAGGAATCGCAGCGATTCCGTCCACCGGGGCTCGGTACGTCGATCTTATCTCCGGCATGCTGCCTTGGCCTTGTTTTTTGCTGATTGCCTAACCCAGTGACCATGAACCGCAAATGTGAAGTCGATGTCAGGCTCTCAAATGGATTGGTCCTTCCAAAAGGAACGCACATTGGTGTAGCCGCGGGAGCCAATGCCTTCGATCCCGAGTACAACGAAAACGCATCAGAATTTGATGGTTTCCGGTTTGAAAAGCTCCGCTCAAAGCCTGGAAACGACAACAAATATCAGGTATGCTCTCCCCAGTCTTACTACTTTTTACCAAGTGCAGAAAACCCTCCCACAAAAGTCCTTCTGACCGCTTATCGGCAGCTTGTAACAACCAATAATGCTGATCAGCTCCATTGGGGAGTTGGATTGCACGCTTGCCCGGGTCGTTTCTTCGCCACCTATGAGATTAAACTGCTGCTCGCGCGAATCCTCCTTACCTACGATATGGAGCTACCAGCTGGGACGGAGCGGCCTCAAGATTTCCTCAAGGATATTCGCGTTATGCCGAATCCGGTTGCTGGTGTTCTGTTTCGCAATATCAAAGCTTGAATAGGACTGGACACCAAACTACATGCGAGTCTGTAATGGTCTTTATTTGCTGTATGCAGCATGCCAGCTGGTCGGGGGAACTGGAAGCATGCTCTGGAGGATGTCCAAAAAACATAGGCCTTAGATCCTTCATTTTCTTTATCTTCGGAAACTCCAGCTGCTTTTCATGGCACATGACGCACAATTATCCCGCCGATCAAGAGCGAACACCAACTTTGCATATACAAAATTGACCAATTTACGCAATGTGAAAACATATCCACTCACGTTCCACAAGACACCCCGCATGTCTGAATGCAGACTAGACTTCCAACGGAAAGTTAAGGAGCTACTCCAGCATGCTTGATGTGCCACGTAGGGCAATCAGCCAAGCTGGCTTAGTCAATTAAAAAGGACGACAGGGATGAACTTACCGACCACTCACAACCACCAACATCACTGTCGATTGACACCCTATAGTGTAGTAGACACGTACCACCAAGTACAGGATGCTACATCAGCTCATGCCGGTAACCTGCCGAGATACGGCCTGTATCTATACTCACTGCCATTCAGACCAGATCTTCTAAGATCCGGTATCTCACGTTATATATTTCATGAGAAGAAAAAATCCAATTATGGAGAGCAGAAGCCTAATTGAGCCTGCTCTATTAGTGGTGGAGAATATTGCAGAAGATCTACCAATCTATTTCCCGCATACCCGTTCACGCAAGAGGCCAGAGTTGGGCTATGTGCAGATCTCTGAGCCTTACGGATGGCTGCTCACAAGGCTGACAAGCCGTTCTACCCCCACGGAGTCCGTCTTCGTGACTATCGCGGATTCCGTTGGGTGAGAGTTCGATCGCATCGGACGCTTCCGTGAAGTGTGGGCTACAGGTGGGGTCCCTTCAGGCCACGCCAATCACATCTTCTGTGTCTATGTTAAGCAGTTACCTATATCAAGGCTTCGAGAGCGACATACACTTTGCTTCCCTACGCCGCAATGATTCTCTATACCATACTCGCTATCGTGCTTTTCTTCGCCATTAGGGCTGTGGCCATTCAGCGAAAGTTGCCAAAGGGCGCCAAATGGCTTCCAGGTCCTCCAGGTAAGATTCTCTCTGGATGCTGCTAGCTTCTACCTCAACGGGATTGACACTCGAGACCGCAGGCATACCATTTCTTGGACGGGTCTGGGATATTCCACGTAGCCACGGCTATCTCAAATTCAAGCAATGGTCAGATATTTATGGACAAATTTATCAGATCAACATTTTCGGCCGTAACCATGTCTGGCTGTCTAGCCACAAGATTGCGCAGGACTTGCTTGTGAAGAGAGGCAGTATCTATTCAGACCGGCCTTCTATCAACCAACTTGAGCACAGCAAGGATGGAGCGGAATATTTACCGCTTCTGGGTCACAATGGTGATTACTCCAGACCAGTGGTAGCCTCTCGTGCTCAATTGCTAACAAACTCTTGCTTTGTCAGAGGCCTGGCGTCGACAGAGGAAATTCGTGCACAACCTAATGGCCCAATCAGCCGCAGCCTCACATCAGAACCTGCCCTATCTCGAATGCCCCCAGTTCCTCACCGAGCTCCTCGCAGATCCGCAAGACTACGAAGTCCTGATGGAGACCTACACGGGCCGAATCATTTCCCGCCTCGCCTTCGGGGACGTGCGTCACCACGTCGAAGTTGCACTGCATTCGCACGCTCTCCTCCGCGCCATCTCGCCCGCCGCATACATCACCAACATCGTGCCGCAGCTTAAAAAACTTCCAGCATGGCTGTCACCGTGGAAGAAGTGGGAGCATGAGCGTCACGGCCGCGAACGTGCCTGGTTCCTCGGGATGAGAGACGAAGTCGAGAGGAAGGTCGAAGGCGGCGTCAGCATTAGTTCGTTCATGCGGACATTCCTGGAATCCAAGGAGCGCGTCGGCATCTCCGATACGGAAGGCGCTTACGTCGTTGGGATGATCGGCTTGGCTGGCTTACTCACCACCTCTTCGGCGTTCATGACGTATATCCTAGCCATGACTCTGTATCCGGAATGGCAGGCCAAGTTGCAGCATGAGGTTGACACGGTCTGTGAGGGTCGGATGCCACACACGAGCGACGCACCGAGGATGCCCATCCTCCGCGCCGTCATCAAGGAACTCATGCGCTGGCGACCCGTCACTCCTAGCAGTAAGCCTCTTTTAAATTCCGTACCAATAACTCCTTGTTCGCAGCTGACCACGGAACCCACCAGGCATCCCGCACGAACTCGAAGAAGACGACGTATACGAAGGTTATTTCCTTCCAAAGGGCACCTACGTGCACCCCAACCAATGGTACCCTCCTTGCCCTTTCAATCCCCACGACCCACTCGCTAATTAACCGATAGGGCCATAACCCACGACTCCGAAATCTACCCCTCCCCCTATACCTTCAACCCCGACCGCTGGCTCAACCCGTCATACCCAACCTACCAAGAACCCCTAAGCACCTACCCGACGATAAAAGGGTTCACGACCTTCGGCTATGGACGACGCGTCTGCCAAGGCGTCGATCTCGTCGAGGCGGAGTTGATCGTTGGCATTGGGGGCATGGCGTGGGCTTGTCAGATCTCCAAGAAAAAAGACCCCGTAACGGGCCGGGAGATTGAGGTCCCGGAACATGATTATACGACGCTCTTGATTAGTAGGCCGAAGGCGTTTGCGTTTGAGTTGGTGGCGAGGAGTGAGAAGAGGATGGAGGAGTTGAAGAGGGAGGTGGAGAGGACGGGGAGGGTGTTGGAAGAGTGGGATGAGGGGAATTCGGACGTGGGAAGGGGGCTAGGGGGCAAGGGGGTAGGGATGGGGATGGGTGGGGAGAAGAAGGGTGCTGGTGCACAGGCGGCCATGGTGGCGTCTTCGATGGCTGAGAAAGTTCCGTTTGGTAACTCGCATGTGGCGCCTGTTGTTGTGGCTGCGGCTTGAAGAT
>QQTW01001586.1_pt1 | contig 16008 bp, 15 predicted proteins | sample 1904831 | NCBI WGS metagenome assembly QQTW01 (sample SAMN09435610, study PRJNA476489) | Subsurface metagenome, whole genome shotgun sequencing project. | reverse complement strand
CAACCTCATGGCTTGCTTTTGGCGTCTGACTTCTCACCGTCGGCTCTTGAGGACTTCGGGGAAATGGGCAAGGCTGAATGAAAACCAAGCAAAGAAGCATCAACGAAAAGTGTCTATCCCGGATAAAGTTGTCGCAAGACGACAAGTCCGACAGGGTGCACGCCGCTAACGATTCTAACCACTCGTCCCGCACGGCAAATGAGCTTCTGGAAGGGCTTCTCGAAGGGACAATCCAGAAATGAAGGGCTGAAGCGTCTGTGTTCTCGTCTTCTTGGCGCAAATCCATTACGCCTTGAGCCGCAGGGCTGAAGATGATCAACTCGGCAATTGTCACGAAAGCGGGAGCCGATCATCGCGTCTACGAGGTTGGTCGCCAGCTTGGAGCAGCTTGGGTCGGCCTGGTAAGGCTGCTTTCTTCGTGATAGGTCTTTCTACATACATCCACTCCATAAAACTACATATACCATCCATTTCTGACGTTCTGATCCCCAGTTGACTTGGCCGCAATGTGAATATGTCAACGGGGCTTCCGACGTGTCGGATTCCTTGGATCTATTCTACCCACCTGAGACCGACAACACCATTACAAACTCTCCAAGATTACCATTCAGCCATACTTTGATCGATTCCCTGGACTCATTGGACCAGCCGGACCGACTGACAGCACCGCTGGTCTGTGTCGTTGGCGGTCGCCTGTGGGGATGAGACATGGGAGCCGTGCTCGTATTGGGAAATCACGGCGCCCGTATCTTCGCTCCGGTACGAGTTCGCAACCCCCTTTTGGGCTTCTTTGCCAACGACACACCATCCGTCTGGCGCACGGCACAAAAAGAAGACATCGGACCAATTGCGCTTCAGATACCGTTCGTGCCTTTGCATGTCCCTCCTCTGCACGACGAACTCACTGCACGCTCGGACGCGGCGAGATGGAGATTTCTCTCCTCAGGCGAATCGTTCACGGACGCTCGCCCTACCATGCATAGATCCTTCATCCCGGCTGCATCTCGGATCAGGCCGATCACGAGTCGGGGGGGAGCGACTACAGCGCCCCCCAGAAAGTCTGAGCTCAGCAGTAAGCGGCGAGGTACGGCTGCGGCCCATACATCTTCTGCTCGACAACAAGTACCTCGCCGCCTACCGCTGAGCTCAGACATATTGGGGGGCGCTGTAGTTCGTGCTAGCCATCCCTGCTGCATCTCCAGTAGGATCAGCTCGGTGACCGTTCCAGGACCACCGTCATCGTGAGTTGAGCGGGGTGGGTGGTCGTGACGATGTCATTAACGACGGTTTGAGAAGGTCCATTCTCAAATTTGCCCGAGCTAACAAAGCGTGAATTGATCAGGAGGACGCAGAGGGCCATCTACCATCACTACTCTCTGGAGGATGGTATCTTACGAGTAGTCGGATGATAGCGACCACGGGGTCCAACGTTGAGCGTTGACCTCGTCGAACAAGACAAGGTCAGCTCTTTTCGCTTTTTCGTCCATCGTCCTGACAACGACAGCAAGGCTCTTTTCTTCCTTCATTAACGACGAAAGTCTCTTCCTCCAACAAACCAATGACGACGTCAACATCTTCTCTTCATGAGACCAATCATCACAGTAGTGGTTGAACCCCATCGACGGTCTGACAACGAAGACTCGCTCATCTCGACTTCCATTACATGCATCACAAAGGTGAAGTGGTTCGTCGTTGGTGCGGGGGACGGTGAGAAGGCCAACATGTCGCCAGAGTCGACGGTGGCATAAAAGAAAAGTGACCGTCTGATATGCTGGCCGCTGCTGGTTGACCATATGCATATATTGGGCAGCGCGCCATGTCAACCTCGGATATGCAGTCTTATGTGCAGAAGCCCAATCGATCTTGCCTTGCACTTGACTGTAGCTCATCCTGAACAGTCCTCCCACTTTCCACGATCATCCTGTAGAGTTCACCGAAATCCCATCGTGGTTCAGCTGCATCGATATGATCTCCTCGCATGCGTCGTGCATGCAGATGCCAACAGCACCTACAGTCCAGTCCAACCCCATTTAACCGCTGCACAGCATCGCAAAGCAATATGTAAGAATCGCTCCCCGGAATGACTTAGCCGGGTCCAGACGGACGGTGGTGCCAGCGAACACGTCCCACGTCCGACGCATCAAATCCGGATCAATAATTGACTGGATTGATCCTTCCAACTATTTCTTGTAGGCAGAACTTCGCCTCACACACATGTCCAGCCTTTGTTCAGCCCAAGGGACGAAGAAGACGACTCATCAAGGCCACGTGAAGTGAGTGAGTGAGTGAGTGAGAACGTGCGTTACGTTGTGGCTGGTGTTTGTCGCCTCTAAGAACGAATTTCATGATGCCCAGTTGCTGACTGGAAGGCGGTGAAGGCGACAGAAAAAGGGCCGAACTCGGTTCCCTCAGGAAGCTGGCGGCCCGAAAAGGCTGAGTCCAGAGCCCGATGGTAGCCTGATTGTTGGATCCAGATATCAAAATCCACCAACGCTGCTGTTGGCTAGGCTTCTCTCCGTTTGACTCCCTCTGATTCATACTGTTCATCTGTAAGCTATTCTACATATAGAGGTGGCGACGACCAACGTCGACCGCTCTCTCGCTGCTTCCACCACATTCGAGCCTCATGCTGTCGTCTGACGTTGATAGCCATCGAGCGCATTCAACCACATCTGGACCAACTCCCTGTGACACGCCGTCGTCGACGTCTCAGCAGAGTGCAGCAGCAGCAGCAGCAGCAGCAGCAGCAGAGGTGGTGGGGTCGACCCGGGAAAGCAAGATGAACGGCCAGAAGGGCGACGGGGTGAACACGGAAGAAGTTGACCGAGCCTCCAGCGTGCCCCCATCAACACGCAAGTCGCAAGGCAAGCGAGAGGCAACCAAACCTCGAGACAAAGCGAAACATACCCATAAACACAAGAAATGTAAAGGAAAGAAAATCGTCAAGAGAAGGAAGGAGGAGTTGACGAGCGATGAGACGTCCACCTCCGAGGAAGACTCCAGTTCAAGTGAGGATGAGGAATCAGAGTCGGATAGCTTTGACTCCAGCGCGTCAGAGACGGAGGCGGGACTGAAGATCCGACGGCAGGCTGGCAAGCACGAAGCGAGGTCGGGCATGGCGTCCAAACGTCACAGCCGGACGCAGAAGTCGGGCAAGGCGAGCAGGCGAGAAGAGGCGGTCACGTCAGACTCCGGTTCTGAATCTTCGGAGGCAGAGAGACCAAGTCGGCGACATTCAAAGAAGACTTCATCGTCCAAGCCCAAGGGTTCACGATCGAAACGAGATCGTACCCATCGTCATGGAGACGATCAACAAGAGCCGAGCGTAGATTTCGCCTCATCAAATGCTACCGACATGTCGCTTCAGCTCAAGAACCTCACGGATGTCTTGTCGAGGATAGAGAAATCACTACCGAGATACGACGATGATGAGTCGCCCAAGCGTCGGAGCAAGAAGAAGTCGAGTAGCAAGAGGCGGGCAAAATCGTCGTCCAAGGGCGACGGCAGTTCCAGCAAATCCAAGCGAGCAAATAAGCTAGAGTACAAGCGGGTAAACCAGCGTATGTAATTATCATCCTCTCCAAAATGCGAGAAGCACAGCTTGCTCATTCCAAGATAGTGTGGGATGACTCGATTCATGATTTCCGACTCACCGATACCGTCGAGGGGGAAGATGGAGATGAGTACGACGAGTATTTGTTTACCGTGCAACGACAATTTGACTGGAAGGGCAAGTACACAGACACGGTGGTCAACATCAAGAGTCAGCTCTTGAAAGAGGTGCTGCAAGGGGTCATGGATGGCGTCCAGGGTGTTAGCTTCGTGGAGGATACTCCGACGGTGGGTAAATCTCTAAAAGTTGCCTTGAAATTCACTAACGCAAATCCCCAGGTCGACCCCAACCTGCTATTCCTGTACCTCGAGGAGATGCGTCAAGCGATGAAACAGCTCAAGAAGAAGAGCAAATCCGACAAGAAGCGGAAATCGCGCAAACTTGCGGGACTCAAGGCGGCACACGTCAAGGTGCTACTGAGCTACCTGGATGAAGATTACAAGGAGACCAAACAGACGCTGTACCCCTTGCTAGAATCGAATCTGATCACCTTCGACTTGCTATGGGCGCTATTCAAGCCAAATACGATCGCATACACCACCACCTATGGAAACACCGACGAACCACGAGCATTCAAGATCGACTACGCACTAAAAGAGAGCAATTTCCAACGCGGCACCTGGTATCGTGTCTCCGGCCGGTATCTCGAGTACGACGGGAAAGCATTTGGCATGGGCACGATGGACGTCGAAGTACCGTCTTTCAAGGGGGCGGCCAAGATTACGACGCTGGCCTCATATCCACTGAAATTCCACAAGGACGAGAGCGGGTTACGGAAGCAGCTGATCGAGCGTGGAAAGAAATTCATCGGCTTGCAAGGCATGCAGTATCGATATCACCAGGGCATGGCCTTTTACAAGAAAAAACGCAGTATCATCAAGGTCAACATCAACGGACGAGTCATGGTCGATTCGGCCATCTATCGTCGTCTGAATCCGAATTACCCTATCAGTCCTGTGATGGCGGACGAGGACGGTGACGAGGATGAGGATGAGGATCTGGATGATAGTGAGGACGGGGGATCGTGCGGATCCTGTCACGAGTCTGAAGCGGGCAACGACGACCTCGATGAACTCGAGGGCGATTCCGGGGCGGAAGACGAAGGATCGCCGTATAGGGTGCGAATCGTAGTGGATGAACACGGCAACAATCGGGTGGAGATGGTCTCGAAGGCGGATGCGGACGCCGCGGAGGGCGGAGCCAACAAGCGCATCGAGAAGCTGGACGACGAGAAGAAGCTGCAACGGGAGTTTACGGAAGAAGAATTGATGCTGGCCAGTCCGTTAGTGCTAGGATTTGCGTTCAGCGAGAAACTCTGGCTCGAGTTTACGATCTCGGGCATCAAAGATATCGAATGGAACGTGGGCGCCTTCGATTCGTTGGTGTTACCGGATAATCAAAAATCGATCGTGAAAGCGCTGGTGGAGAGCCACACGTTCCATGCAGCGCAGAACATCGAGGATGTCATCCAGGGAAAAGGCAAGGGGTTGGTAGCGGTGTTGCACGGTCCGCCCGGGACTGGGAAGACTCTAACAGCGGAAGGAATCGCCGAGCTGCTTCGACGACCATTGTACATGGTCAGTGCCGGAGAATTAGGGACAGATCCTCGGATGCTCGAAGCGGAACTCAACAAGCTCCTCGATCTCTCTCACAGCTGGGGTGCAGTGTTGTTACTCGACGAAGCGGATGTATTTTTGGAGAAGCGCACGATTCACGATATTCATCGCAACGCCCTCGTCAGTATCTTTTTGAGACTGCTGGAGTATTTCCAGGGGATTTTGTTTCTGACTACCAACCGCGTTGAAACTTTCGATGATGCCTTTCAAAGTCGAATTCATGTCGCGTTGCGGTATGGTGAATTGACGACGAAAGCTAAAAAGACCGTATGGAAGATGTTCATCGATCGGGTTAAAGCGAAAGAAGGTCTGGGAGTGGTCGAATTCAAGGATGGGGATTTTGATGCCCTGGCCAGAAACAACTTGAATGGAAGACAGGTATGGTTCCATATATTCACACTCACTCCCCTCCATTCTAATTTTCATCGCTACATTTGTACTCCTGTTTATTTCCTATCTTCATTTCAACCCATATCCCTTCCTCGTCCCATTGTCAATGTTGTTGATGGGATTGGTTAACTAACTTGGTGAAACGATGGGAATAGATCAAAAACTGCGTTCGAACAGCACAAGCCCTAGCAGTAAACAACAACGAGAAACTCTCCATGGCACATATCCGTCGCGTACTCGATGTCGTCGAGAGTTTTGATCGAGAATTAAAGGGTGGGACGGGCTATGTGGATGCTATGCGTAGTTATACCTGATTTTTGATTATTTTGTTTTCTCGTCTTGTCTCATGAAGTACTTTCTCGTGTGCTCCATTCCTTTGTTGCGCCTCCCTCGTTGCGTCTTCTCATCTCGAGCTATGAAGTTGTTGTCAAGTTGATCTGTGGATATCTCCTCTCCTCTCATCTCGACCTTTCAAGGTTGTCTTTCCTGTGGATCTGTGATATCTATCTCATTCTCGATTTATAAAGTTGCCTTTTCTTTCCTGGTCATCTGTGGATATCTATCTCCTCTCATCTTGATTTGTCAAGTTGAGTTATCTTCCTCGTTGATCTGTGGATGTGGATATCTGATAATCTCCTCTCATTTGACTTGCTCATTGTACTGTAAGCAAGCTGGTATGGGATATTCTCTTGAACTATTTTCTGTGTGTGTATGTATGTATGTATCTGGTGTTTTGCTATGTAGATTAGTTCGAAGTGTTTGCTGTCGTGAAGAAGCGTTTTAGCACTTGGTTTCGTTTCATTCGTTGATGGACTTCTTGCTTGCTTGCGTACGAGCTTGCGTGTTTGACGAACAAATTGAACTACTCTATGAATTGCCAGCCTGCTTGACGGAAGAGAAGAGAAGAGATAGCATGATAAAGACAAATATTATCGCTTCATGATCTGTATTGGTTTCTATAACGGTATACTCGGATTCGGCATGAATGTCATGTAAGTTAAGGGATCTTGAATCGAGGTATATATCAGCGTCCCATCTTCTCTTTCTTTCTTTCTTTTCTGTTTGCATTAAACTTGTGGAATTATTGGCTACTTGTTGACTAACTGCACTCGCAGAGTAGCTGAATTTCAAGAATAGTTGAACTCGCAGACTATCCGTACTGGTAGGCCAGTCTAACTTGCAGAGTAGCCAAACTCGCAGAATAATTGAATTCGCAGAATAGTTGGATTTGCAGAATAGCTGAACTTGTAGAATAGTCGAATTCGCAGACTATCTGAACTCGCAGGGTAGTTTTAAACTAAGACCTTCCCCTGAAGCAATCAATTCCAATTTGAACTGGAATCATAACACAAGTATGAATCGACCGATCAATCATCAATTGATCATGGCTTGTAATGGTGATTATAACGGTGATGGTGATAGTAATGGGAATATAGCACCACGAAAGAAAAAAGAAAGAAAGAAAGAAAGTAATGGAAGTCAAATAGAATAAAAAGAACACCCCTCTATGCAGCACGCTTGCCCCAATCTTATTCCCATTCCTAAATTCCCTAAGTCCCAGAAGTATCCTTGAAAACCATGAGCCAACCCGAAACAAACTGGTGGCAGTCGAAAAAATAGATTTGAAGGTGAAGAAAGGTGGAGAGGAGGTGGATAGTTCATAGTTCATTGTAGGTTGAGTGGATAGGGCGAAGTAGGATGTGAGGGATGGATGGGTAGAGGTAGGAGTAGGATATAAGGATGAGTGCGTAGAAGTAGAGGGTATGAACGGAACGTCTCCCAATTGAAGAGATGGAACGAAGAGAGGAGGTGTAGCGTTGAAGTTGAAGATAGTGCGTCAAGAAGTTGAACCCGTTAAAGGAAGTGCGTCAAGAAGGAGGAATAGTAGAAGAGAATTACGTCAAGAAGCTGGAGGTGGTGGTGGTGGTGGTGGCGGTTGAGGAGCGTTAGATGCAGCATTCGTCACTTTCCCCACCACCTTCTCCAACTCCTCCTGTGCTTCTCTCACAGCCTCTAGTCGATCCGTTTCCGTCTGCATGACAAACGTCAATCTCTCCATCGCTTTACCCAGCTCATCATATTTCGCTTGAGTCACTTCATTTCCCCCCTCTCTGTGTTCCTCCCCTTCGTGCTCCAAACTCCTCTGCAGTCCCTCCCCCACCTCCTCCCCCTTGCGTAACCATTCCCTCGTTCTGCCCAGCGTATCCCAATAATTCTGAATTTCCTTGGGATACATCGTCTCGCCCACCTCGACCGACCAGTTTTCAGGATGATTCTCAATCACATCCAACCACTCCTCCATCAATCTCCATCTCGCATCTTCCAGACCGGGGAAATGGACCAACAAATTCCCCTTTGCCCCTTCATACCCGTGATGGAATTGATACGTGTTGAACCACGTGCGTGGTTGAAACAGCACCGAGGATCGAAAATCGGTTTCGTTGAAGATGATGGCCATGGCATTCTGATCGACGCTGAATCCTAAATCGACGTCCGGTCGAAAGATGGGGAATCCAATCGTTTTGACTAGCATCTTGACGGACCATTCGTGGACCCTCAGGAAAAAAGTGCCCGTGTTGAGGCCCTTGAAATCTTTGTTGCCGATGAAATGGATGTGGGAATATTCGTTCGCTTGGTCTGGTGGAGGTAGAAAGATCTCGAGCGGGATTTTGGGGTTGATGATGATGGAGTCGGCGTCGAACCACCTGTTCATTTCAATCATTAATCAGATGAGATGGTTGATTATTCAGGCTCGTAGTTTGAAATCCTTGCTTGGAAGATGGATGGATGGATGGGTGGTAAAAACTAACATCAACCATTCTGCTCTTTCTTCCGGCGCTTTACTCAATTCCTGGACAATCAACGACAGAATATATGTTGGTTTATTCCAGTATCCTTGTGAGATGTCATGGTGGAGAACATGCACTGGATATCCGTGCAGTTTAGCATGGCGTTCATGGGACTCGATCGCTCGTTCGTAGTATCCGTTCGGAGCACCATACAGCATCGACACCTTGGCGATCTTTGGTCCCTTTCTTTTCGCTGCTGTTGCGGGCTTGGACGATACCACCGCTTGTGATGCTGATGATGATGGTCGATTTCGGATCGCATCCCTGGCTCCGGTCCGTTCGAGCCATGACGGCGACGGTCCCGTAGGAAACACCGAAAAGGACGAGGCGGAGAACAACCAGACGAGTCCACCCGTGAAGATGACCAGGCTAAGAAGACCACGGAAAGACACGGGCTGGTGGGACTTCAAACAAGATGCGTGGTCAGTGTCGTATACATAAACGTCGAAAGGATTCATAAAAAGCATACTGCCACGACGATCGTTAGCGATGACCGAATAGAAACGCGCTGAAGAGGCGTAGTAGCGCGTAGGAGTGAGGCTATGGGACACACTACTGAACTTACCCTTGAGAAGCATCATGGTCGTCGGCGTGGACGATCGTGGCAGTGAGAAGTCATTCATTCCTTCGACAGGGCTTTGCAGAAGAAAGGAGGATCATCCCGTAGATCCCCGCGGAAGGATCGTGGTCATTGTTTAAAAGGTCACACAGGGGCGGCGAGAGCGAGGAATGTCCACTTCAAACTCGTCGGAGAAATTTTGGCGGGAACACAGGCATGTTGCCGCATTGCGCGTTTGTACTCGTGGATGACAGGAAAAGGGGCTTGAAAGTCGTGCACGCGATTATTAATTAGATACTTGAGCGGAATGGGTTCGAAGGGCCGTATTGAAAGTAGCCCAGCACGTGAATGGCTCGCTAGTTTTGAGGCAAAAGAATAACTGGTCAGCTGAGCTAAGCTTGCAATAATTAACGCTGACGGGAGCCCCCAACCAGCAACCACAACGGAGAAATTTGAGTGTTGATTGGGTCCGGGCCTTTCCATCCCCATGCTCCTGACGATCAACAACCTTTCTTAAACTTAGAACACCTCAGGACGAGCCAGTCGTGACATATAAGCCCTTAGCAATTCACATGAGCAACCTCTCTAGGCCAATCTGCACGACTGCTATAGGCTCAATGGAAACCTCTTTAAGAATGCAAAACAAGCACCGGTTTCTATCCCCGCCCGAGGATTCGATCTGCCAGGGTTGGATATGGTCACAAAACCCATTCACTCCTCCTCTTCTTCTTCTTCTTCTTCTTCTTCTTCCTCCTCCGTGCAGTTCATGCATCTGCAATATTTCGATTTGGGCGCCGGTTGATCGCACGGATCATGCAACCAGCTGACCGGCTTATCCTCATAACCCTCGATCAAGCCCGCTCGGAACCTCCTCATTGATTCATAAGCATCCTTGACCGATGCAAACTCGATGATGGCCGAATGACCCTGATTGTGCTGCACGTGTCGCTTGGAATCTTTCACCAGCGAGACATTGACCAGGATCGTTCCCAGTCGGGTCTTGAGCTCCTCGGCCAAATGCTCCCGCTTCTTGGTCAACGGAATGCGCTCCAACCTCAAAACTCGGGTCGCTTCTTCTCCAATCACCGCTTGCATCACGCTCCGTTGAAGAGGCATGATGGCTTTTAGTTCCTCCCCACCGTACCATTCGGCGTCCAGCTGCATGCGTCGATAAGCCTGCGGATCTCGCTCCTGGACCGTGGTCGCATGCTGGACCAATGCCGCGGCTTCGGCGGGGAAGAGAAACACGACGATGGCCATCCGTTCGCGAGGATGGAGCTGGATCTCTTGAATCATGCCACCAAACAACCGGGATACCACGCTCGTCGGACTGAAGGTGACCATCTCGTGGAGGGCAACCAGGACGACTCGTCCACGGGTGAGGCAGAGTTGTTTAGCGCGGTCAAACCGATCCGCCGAGGTGTCGTCGGCCGGTGGCGGCCTCATATTCCGAATATCCGCCAGCGGAGCAAGCTTGGGCTCGCCAAATCGGATCAGCGACGTCGACCGGGTACTGGTCGTCGTTCGGCTGGTCCGGCTGAGCCGAAAGGGAGTCGAACCCGCTGGTGAAGGTACCGTCGTCTTGCCCGTAGCCCGAACGGTCCCGCTGGACAGGTCTGACGGCAAGACATCCCTCCTCGTGCTCTGCTGACCGGACCGGTTCGTCGTCGAGGCATTCCTGATGCTGGTGTACTGCTGACTGGACGCTCGCGTGGCCGGACGAGGAGTCGTGGAGCCGCTGGTCAACGAGTCGCCCCCAAAGAACCGCTGGTCCGTGGTGATGCTCCGGATGGACTCCTGGTTCGCTCGATTGACCTGAGCCGCCCAAGCCGCAATATGATGCGTCGTCACTCTTCTATGATAGATCTCCGGCATCTCGTCATACTCAAAGACGTCAAAGTCCTCCGCCCGAAGCGCCAACGCGAAGGCTCGAACGGGAGCTTGTTGCTTGGCCAGCTCCCGCTCCTTCTCCTCCGGGCTCAGAGCGTTCCACGCCCGCTTCTCTCGCGTCCGCCGGATCATCTCCTGGTCACGAAGCTGGATCAGCTCTTGACGTTGTTCCCGCAGATGTTTCTTCATCTGCCCGAGATCTTCTCCAATGTAGTTCCCGTAGCGGTCTTGATGTTCCCCTCGAAGATCGCCCTTGCGTTCCATCGTCTTGACCACCCCTTTTCCAAACACCACTTTCAACGTTGGGGCGGCTGCACGTTGAGGCGCGATCCGCGCGTTTCTCTCCTCGACCACCGAGCGGGGAACAACGCGTTCACGAAGCACTTCCCCAACCGGCCGGAATTCTGCCCGGACTTCCGGGTCGATGTCGAGATCAGGATCCTCAAAGCGCTCATCCACCGCCATAGCTTCCGGCTGGTCGGTGGCCATCCTCGATGGTCCACTGCTTTGCGGAGGTCCGCTGCTGTTCCGCACATTGCGAATAGTAGACGCTGCGCTTGATGCCAGTCCCGATGGCCCAGCAGTAGGCGTCTTAGTGCCTGACGCAATGCTTCCGGAACCACTTGCCGCTTGACGACGCTGCTCGTGCCAGCGTTTGTCGAACTGTCGTCCTTCGCGGTCAATGGTCGTCCAAGTCCCACGAACCTCAGCATTCTGCTTGTGCTTGAGAAAGGTGTAGTCGTCTTTGGCGGCCAACATCGCCGCCGGATCATACGGATCGACTTTGGCCTTCTTGATGCCCAACCCAGGCGCAAATTCTCGAGAAGAGCTCGCAGAAGGATATGGAGCATGACTGCCAGACCAAGCCGGGCTTCCATAGCTTGATGTACTGTCTCCCGATCCGTGTCCTAGGTGAGGATAAATATTGAAACCCGATGATGGAAGCTGAGTCCCGCGCGTCGGAAGTAAGTTTGGTCCTGGTGCGGAGTGCAGTCCAGAGAAAGGAGTGCCTCGATATGAACTCTCAGATGTTGCCGCTTCGCCTGATGTTGAGCTGGCGACATGATAGCTGAGCAGTGACTGAGCCAGATCCGCTTGAGATTGCGCCGGGTGAGCCTGCGACTGAGCGAGATGGGAGTGAGACAGAGCTAGATTAGCTTGGGATTGCTGGTTGACATTCGTTTTGTCCTTCGACGACCTGGGTTGAGAACGTCGGTCCATGATGCGCTGAGTTGATCAAGGTCTTGTTGATTTGTTGGAGGCTTCCAGATAGACGAGTTGCCTCAGTGACGAGTGTTGAAAGAGTTTTTTGGCTGTGAAAATAACCTCAATTCTGAAATCGGAAGACCTTCGAGTGGAGCCGCCTTAGACTCGAATATGATGGACCGAAGTGATGGGAGATGTAATTGGCTGAGAACGGTCGTACAGAGTGAGCAGCTAGCCGTGCGTTGTGGGTGGTTGCATCGCCACGCCTCGAGATGACTCGAAGTAGAATCTGGTACAGCGCAGCAGAATGGGTAGAATGCTCGCTCCTGGATCTCAGTGTGTGTTTTGGTGTCGAGGTATTCGGTAGGTGAGCAGGCTTGACAGACCTCACCTCCACTCTCAGTAGGAATGCCCTCGCTCAAACCAAAAGAGAGTAGATGATTCTAGGTGGGGTGAGTTATTCAGTGTGTGAACATTCTCAGATTCCTTCCGAGCCGAAATCCATGCATCAAGCGGCCACGATATAGTGACCCTGATGCGATCTACAGTCATTGTAGAACGAGAAGACGCAAAGTGACCGATCCATTGATTAGGCTCCTCTGAGCAGTGCGGTATATACGAGACTAGTGAGAGCAGCGGTCTCGTTGATTGCAACGCACGAAGTAGAGCTCGAGAACATGAACGAGAACCGCAGAGAAAAACGAGTGTACCCCTCAACTTCCTATCCAGCCGCTCGAATGCGTCCATCCATTGACTCCACAATGAAGAAGAACGCCCGAGACGGAGATGTGGTCCGCCTTGGATGGCCCGTAGGTTGGCATGTGGGAAACCTCCATTCGGACCAGCAGATCCCCTTCTAGGACTTCTTCCGAGAAGCGCGCTTGCCCTGCTTCTTCCCGCTGCTAGAAGCAGTAGAAGCACTCGTAACCTCGTCCACGTCCATGCCGTCAATCGCCTCGGGATCCACCTCGGACAGCGCACTGTCATCCGCCGATGCATCTGGCAAGGCCGGTTTATCTTTCCCGGTGCCTGCCTGGTCCTTGGTGGCGTTCCCAATAGGAGCCGCCTTGCGGGGTGATTCGGGCGCGACGGCAATAGGAGCCACCTTGGCAGGTCCTTCGACGGCGATCTTCTTGTGGGAGTTCTTGAGCGACTGGACGGGATATTTCTGTAGGCCGTGTTCCTCCTCCATGATGGCGGCAATTTTGGCCCACTTGTCGATCTCAAACTGATGTTCGACCTGGTCCTTGACCGTCTTGAAGATATCCACCTGAGGAGAATATGTAAGCGTTTCAACAGCAAAAAAATCAGTGTATGTTCGATCACTCACATCCTCAGGCTTCACGGCACAGAAGTTGCCCTTGAGGGTATTGTACCGATTCGGAAGGGTGCTGTTTCCGTACTCAAGCCCTGTAACGGCGGTCACCGCCTCGCGAATCTCCGGCCATGTCTTTCCGGCCTCACGGAGGTCCCAGAGGAGCTTGTCAGCCTCGTCTGCTGTCTCGTAGGAGGCCGGGGCTGGGCGAGCCTTGGCCGGTGTGGCAGCTGCGCGACGCTTCTTGGGAGCAGGGGCGATCGTTTCCTCCTCGTCGCCGTCATCATCATCGTCGCTATCACTTTTGACCTTGGCAGGGGATTTGACAGTGGCTTTGCGTTTAGTACTAGCTGTGGCCTTGGTAGGAGTCTTGCCTTCGTCGGCGTTCTTCTTGACGGGGGCGTTCGCCTTAGCCTTGGTCTTGCTGGAGGAGGACTCGTTTTTCTTGGCCGTCTTCTTGTCGGAAGAGTTAGTCTTGTCCTTGTCGCTTGTCGCTTGCTTCCCCTTGGAGCTCTTGGCAGCACCGGTCTTCTGCTGCTTGTCACCATCCTTGGCGTCCGAGGTGGCCTTGGCCTTAGTCTTGGCAGCACTCTTGCCCTTGGCACCTTTGCCAGAGTCTACCGAGTGATCAGTACCACCACTCTTTTGGCGGGTTAGTTCACTTACCGGTCGGATTTTTAGCCTCTTCGTCACCCGAAGCCTCAGATCCAGCATCTTCTTCTCCCGAGGCGTCGTCTTTCTTGGCCACTTCTTCGGCCACCGCCACGATCAGATCCCTGGTGACTAGGCTGCCACGCTTAGACTCGTCGATGGCAAGCGGGCTGGCAGGTTGATCGGTCTTTTCGTCCATGTCTTCTCTAGCGGTCGCAGCCACCGGAGCGTCGTCGGCCTTTTGGAAGATACTCTTGTTAGTGACGGTGAGCCGTAAGTGAAGATGACTCGACCAGAGAGATTGACATAAATGTAATGAAATTTGCGTTACTCGGGGATGGGATGATTAGGCGTATACTCACTTCCTTGACGACAACCGTGTGCTCTTCACGATGGTGTTCCGTCTTGTCGACTTGAGCGTCGTGGTTGCAGCCATCATCGGAATGGTCTTTCTCAACGATGACGAATTCGTCGGACTTCTTCTCAACGAGGACATTTCCGTTGGCCATTCTCTCGACAGTCTCTTCGGACTTGGTCTTCTTGGTCTTGGCCATGTCTCCGGTCGACCTTGACCGAGCCAGCTTGGGGCCTGCTGTGTTGTTCAGAAGCAGACTAAAGTAGACTGAAGATTAGAATATAGACATACTTGGTATTGAGCGAGTAGCTGTGACGAGAAAAGTGTCTGTGATTGACGGAATGACTGTGCGAGTTGAGTTTGTATTTCTCAGGAGAAGTGGACGAGAGACGTTTTTAATCAGAGAGGGAGAGGAGGGCGAGCTGGAGGAGAGATAGTTAAAGGGCGAGATGGACGGAAGACGAGAGCGGAGACGAGTAGTAGTAATGGAAGGAGAAAGAGTCGGAGAGAGGAGAGTTGAGGAATCAGAAGGATCGAGGACGAGCGAGAGGTGAAAGGTAAGAGGTGAGAGGAGCAAAGAAGAGGGGCGGTGAGAGATGGCGGAGGAATCAACAAGGGCGGGAAGTGAAAACGCAAAGGAGAAAGCCGAATTTTGAAGGAAGGGAGCTTACCAAGGACGGAGCGAAAGCAGAGTAGGAGTAGTCGAACGAGGAAGAGTCGAAGAGGAGAGAGCTTGGGAATCAGAAGTATGGACGACGAAAGAGGTAGCTGGTCGAGTCGTAGTTGAAGGAGGTAGTAGACGATGGTAGAAGTGAGAATGGGAAGAGAGAAGCAGAGAAGAGCTGAGAGACGGCGGGATAGTAAAGAAGAGGAAGTGGTGGAGAAGGAGAAACAGACTTACGAGGGAAGGCTACTGACGAAAGAGGAGGTGGCCGAGTATAAAACGAAGCCTTAGTATCGGTCGCGGCGAGTCCCACGAGATATGTTTTCAAGTTCAGGAGAATGAACTTGATTGAATTAGAAGTGTCTCTCGATCGTCTTGCTGCTCAGAGTTGAGCCGTTCTTCTAGGAAATGTTCTTGCCGCCAACCAACAAGAAACCGAATGGACCATGAAGAGCTCGGATAACACTATATCTTGGTAGGTTCCAAAAGGTCGTTCTAGCCCATTGGAGAGATAGTCACAGTGGAAGACTCCAGGCTGTATTCCATGGCGAACGTCGAGCAGTATAGGACTTCGGGTAGGTCATCCATCCATCTGGTCTTCCGAGCGGCATCCTGCTGGTTCCAGCAAGAGATCCTCATCGTCGTCCGGCCGATAGTCGAACAGTGAAGCCCATATCCTTCCGGGCTATGATCGGGCATGCATCCTGGAATCCAGTCTGCCAAGAGACTGCCATATTACTATCGAGACACCGCTTCGAGAAAGTTACCATCCATGGTAGAGGAGGCGTCAGGCCGGGACTGGGCCTTTAAGTAAGAAGGCCATTTGGCTCATCGCCTGATCCACCACTTCCTCTTCTTTACTATCCCGCCGTCTCTCAGCTCTTCTCTGCTTCTCTCTTC
>QQTW01001585.1_pt1 | contig 16009 bp, 13 predicted proteins | sample 1904831 | NCBI WGS metagenome assembly QQTW01 (sample SAMN09435610, study PRJNA476489) | Subsurface metagenome, whole genome shotgun sequencing project. | reverse complement strand
AGAAGCCAATCCGCATCTTGCTGTGCCAAGATCAGCGTAAGTATCGCATGTTGCTCATCAAGCTCTGCTCGAAACGCACGGCGCATCTCTTCGAAGGGGTCTTCAGGCTCGACTTGGCTGTATTGGGAGGATGCGATGCTTTGCACTTGGGCAGGTGGTGGATCGAGGGACGTGGTCTCTGCAATACCGTGAACAGTGGCCACCGGAGTCTGCTCAGCAGCATCTTCGGGGACTTGGCCCACAAAATTCTTCCACATAGCCTCAGGAGTCAGACCCACCCCCACCTGTCCTCTACCTTCAAGCTCCATTCGTCGTTTCGTGAGCATCAAGCGCTTTGTCATCTTGTTCCACGGTTGGTCCCTAGGACCACCTCTCGCTGCTTCCGGCATCGAGTTCCAGATCTTTTTACCGCCCCATCCTGCGTCGATGAACCGTTCGAGGAATTCTCCGTTGAGATGATTTGGCCATGAGCGGCATATTTCCTCAAGGCTGAGATTGGGAGGAAGGGGATCTGAAGACGTGGGGAAGCCAGGAACCTGTGAAATCTTTCCCATCTTTTTTCCGCGCGGCCGCTTTCTCTTTCGCGGTCCGGAGGCTTGTGCTGGCTGTTCCTTATTATCCTTCAGTTGTGGAGCGACTTCCATAATGTCTTTCTTGTCGTCTGGCAAAGGGGAAATTTGCAACTCTGGCAGTCTAAAGGGATCGTCAGCCTCCATCAGATCGGGCTGAGAGTCAGCCGTACCATCTGACGGTATAAGCTTTCCTCTACCAGCAAAGTCGTTGTCGAAACTGATCGGGCCTTGAGGAGCTGGGGTAGATTGGAAGAAGTTGTCAAGTAGTGTTCCGTGAGGTTTTTGCAAGTCAAGTTGTTGCAAGTCAAGTTGTTTCTGAGGATCCGAAGACGGGTCAGGCCAGATGTGGGTGTAAGGAACACTCTTACCAAGATTTTCGTCGTCCTCAAACCGCGATCCTTCTTTTGTAGCAGGGAAATCGTTGATCTGATAAGAAGCTCCCGGCGGCACCAATTCGAGGACTGCTCGCATTGCAGGGTCTTCAAGAAGCGAAAAGAATTCATCGAATGACAGATCATTGCTGCCGAACACTGCCATCTCGGCGGGTATTTCATAGGTCGTCTTCTTCGCTGGTGGAGACATATTGAAGACGTCGTACATATCATCGTCTTCGAGGAACTGCTCATGCAGGCGCTTATTGCTGTCTTCTGGCTCATGCGAACCGTCTGCCATTGTGACGAAGAACAAGTCGAGTTGTGAGATCGATATCAGAGGGTTCGAAGGGTTCGAGAAGGTTGAATGCGGATGGTGGACAGCAAAAGCTGGGAAGCTTGCTGATGTTCTCCTTGAACTAAAAGGAAGTGAATCCGTGCGGGATTGAGAAGATAAGGTGGAACAATTCAATTGTCCAGAAGACGGAGGGTTTTATAGAAGCCGACTCAGGCTACTCTCTCCATCTCCAGACTTTAATTGTTCACCATACATTCGCATTGTTGCGAGGCATCGGAGGACGACAATGAGCATGCTTTGTGCCCCTTTGTTGTCGTGTCGTCGGCACCACCCTCCTGTGGCCGACCATGCCATTGTCCAGATCCCGTTGTTGGCATCGACCTTTGTTGGACAATGGAAAATGGACAATGAAGACCATCGAAACGAGACGGTCCCATACATGTGGCACTCATGCGCGTTCTCGATTATGGGGCAGCATGGGCAAGATGCTCGTGGCGTTAGCAGCTCGGTCCAGGCTCCCAGACGACTGGTCGATCATGAGCATGCCGGTTTGACGTGATGGGAAAGACTGCAGACTGCGGACTACAGACTCCAGGGCGTCTGGGAATGAACGAGCCCGTGTTCTCGAAGGTGTGTGCATGCCTGTCAGGAGAGATTCAAAGTGTCATTGCACCCAAGGGGTGAAGACAGATCGGAGAGATCTCCATCAGCCAACAGATCAGTCATGACATAGAGATCAATAAAAGCGCGCTCAATTCTTCTCCCAGAATCCCGCATCCTGAAACCCCTATCCATAATCCCGCCATCCATCCACTCACCCCTTACCCCTTCCCTTCTATCTCCAGCTCACACCGAATCACCGTGCTATCTATCTATTATACCCACACCAACCATCCATCTATCAAGTATAGCCGAGTGGATGGATGCAAGATCACTCCTACCTCCCATCTGGCATCCACTAGATAGAACACAAGCCGAGCTGAATATATCATGAAACTAACTTTTCCCAGAAAAAAAAGAACTTCATGTTATCTATGCTTACAGAATCCCAACCCCCCCCTTTTCCTGCTTGAAAGATGACCCCTCACGCCGATTTTGAAAAAAGAAAGAGTGAGGCTTGAGATTTGAGACTTGATTGCCGCTCATTATTTTGCAGCAGCGAAACGCGCGGACCAGAGCAGCCCAGCCAGCCAGCCAAGTGGATCACGCAGGTCCCAATTTTCTGTTTCCTGTGGATTCTGTCGAAATAAGGAGAAGTACAAGCGCCAGGTTCTTGCGAGCGTTCTATACCCCCTCAAGCTCAAGAGTCGCATATCTGTGAGACTTGAGACGCAGCCTGCTGCCTGCGAGATATCATATCTGATATCTGATATCATCATATCCGATAGGGCCATTACATTGCATTGCATTTACATTACAAGAACGACGAGACGATTCGACCATCAGCCCCTGTCCTTCTGGACCGGCGCAATAGATCAATAGATAGATCGATCGATCGATGCTGCATGCATGCATGCATCTTTGCAGTAAGAGAAGAAGAGAGATACACCCTCTCAAGATACGCTGGTGAGTCGTGACGCAGACGACTCGTCTATTCAACTCAGCACGCACGGATACTTACAAGGATGAGGCTTGAGCGGGATCTCTCCGGTTTTATTCTGAAGTAAGAAAGTTAGGGGAGATCATGTCTCTTGAACAGCTTTATTTAGTTTCTTGTGGAGGTGGAGGTGGAGGTGGAGGTGAAGGTGAAGCTAGGGTACCCGTGGGGAGAGGAGAGGGCAGGCCAGATTGATAGTATCAGAGCTTCTTCTTCTTCTTCTTCACTGGTCCTGCCCCCCTTGGTAGCGCTGCAGATTTTCTATTCTCACTAAATATGACGCATATTGCGATAGTCTGAGAGGTGAAGAGATGTTAGAGCTCGGCTTTGAGGGCTGGGGGCAAGGGCTTTTTCTTTTTTTCCTTTCTTTCTTTCTTCTTTTTTTTCTGCATGAGTCCTGAGTCCTGACTCTCTCTCTCTCTCTCTCTCTCTCTCTGGCAGGATTTCCCGCTGGCTATGTAGTACTGTGATTGTAATTGTAATTGACTAGATACATAGCACTAGATAGATAGATAGTGCAAGATGCGTGGGCGCATGTCAGATACATTTGTGCCAGCACTGAGCTGCGTGACTGAATCATAGGTCGAGATCAGAGATTCGACGTGGAGAGGGTTATCTCAGCTTATCTCTTCTCTTCTCTTATGATCCCATATGATCTATCCGTCTCGTAGATATATGGACATGCGGAGTAGAGGATCTCATCTCATAGCCAGTAGGTATGGGATGAGCATTTCGACCTTCACGTTGATTAGACCGGATTCTCTAACTCGATCTCGATATTGGGAGTGCCTACATAGTATCATATCTAAAGCTACTCGAATAGAGCTTCTGCCATGAGGCTCAGTCTGATACTTACTCAGCTGTTGGACTGAAAGGACTGCCGCCCTCGGAGGACCGTGAAACTAGCTTTTGCTTGACACCAAGCATTGAGTGATTTGTCCGAGTCTATCTTTCTCTGCTGTTTCTCTGGCAAGCAACCGAATCACCCATTCTTGAGGCCCCGTCGATTAATGTAGCTAGACGCCCATCAATACCAGCTTGTATGCATCACGAATCCTCCTCAGTCTCCACCTCCATATCATCATCACCATCACCACCACCTAGAAGCTGATCCCAACCACCACTAGCACGGATCTCCTCCAGCGCGTCTTCGGGCAGCGGAAACTTCGACCTTAGGTCCTGCAGCATCCCGTTGAACATTGCCGTCCACGTCCTCATCAATGCCAATTCCGCTCGATGGGCAACGATGCCGAGATCGTGCCGCCACTCTTCCGGCGTCTGCGGCCAGGCTCGATGTATCCCGAGCTTCTGGCGACGTTCCGTCTCGATCAGGCGCTGGATGTGGACTTGTTGGATGACCATCTCCTCGACAGGATGGATGGGGATCGGCATCACGGGCAAACTGGCCTTCCAGGTCTCCGGGATGGGCTTCATCCACACCTTCCCTGATTCGAGCCAGTGGCGGGTGGCTTGAAGCACTGCAGGTGAGACGTCCTTGGACAGATTCTTGCGAACGTGCGTAAAGTACCCAGTCATTATCTCGATGTGGAGCTTCACCTCGTTCAGGATGTCTTTTTGAAGCCTTACGACTTGTCCTCGGCGAACAAGGGCTATCTGATCTGCTGTCGAGGCGTCACTAGTCGGATTTGGTTGGCGATTGTGGCCTGGTAGGAACAATACTGACGGATTGTAGAGCGTCGTCGTGGTAGAAATATGTGCCGGGGATAAATAATTCTGGCTCTGTTGCGGATTACGGCTGAGGTTCATAGTCTGGTTCGAGTAGGACGAGGAGGTTGGGGTGAGGGTGTACTGATGGGCAGGCGATTGTCGAGACACATTCGGACAAGAGACATTATTGGACCTTGAGTCTTGCCAACCTTGCTCGCCCGTTGAATGATGCAATTCAGTTTGCCATTTTTGTCGTTGTTTCCTTGGTATTTGGTCACTCAGCAGCGTTGGTTGCTGAAGTGGATGGGGGATACTGTTGTGTGACTGGAAGGGAGACTGAAGTCTCACGCTTGGAGGAGAATACTCACGACCCTGATAATCCTGGAACGCGGGCGTATTGAGTAGACTGCTCATCATAGGTGAACTTTCCTCGAGCTTGACATAGCTTTTGTGCAGCGCACGCCCGCTATCACCTTGGCCATTAACGAGAGACATCATGTTCTCGTTGAGTTGTGCGACCTGCAGTGGTTCGGATCGACTGTTCTTGCTAGAGTCGTTATCTGGAGAGGGCTTGAATGTGCCGTGGCCATGGTTGTGGACAATGACGGCCGGTTGACCCCAACCACCTTCCGTGTAGTGAACAGCAGGAGGCGAGGTGGGCTGGATACTGTCTTGGAAGGCCTTGTCGTGCTTGTCTTTCTTTGAAGGTGGTGAGATTACACGTGCACCCTGCTGGAGGTCATGGTCCGATGCAACACTTCCCTGCTCTCTCTCGATGACCGGTTCTTCGGCCGACGCACAAGCAGTGTAATCGAGGATTTCATCAAAAACATTAAACGCAGACGTTTGCGCATAGGTGTTGTAGGAGCTGTCCCTCTCATCAAACCCCCAATCTTGCCGAGTTGATGGTTGGCCACTGTCCTCGTCGTTGACCGGGTTGGGCCAGTGCTGCTGAGAATCGACGATACCGTGATCCATCGGAAATTTCTCCATCCTCCGATAGCCTTTTGATCGAACGACTCGGCGCTGAAAACAAGAACTTCACCGTTGAGGAACTGAAGCGGACAAGAGGTGGAGGTGGTCGTTCCTTCTTCGCGCCTGGGACATGTAGATGTTGTGGTAGTACCAAGACCAGTAGCATGAATGAATGAATGTGGGATAATATGATATGAATGTCGCCCAGATACATGAGAGTTATGTGGAGATGATCACTTCGTCAGTGAAGCGTTGGTAAGCAACAAGATGCATGTGAATCTTCCGTCAGAGTGAATCTCATCCCAGTCAGCCAGCAATTGACAGCCACGATACAAGCCCTGCCTTCCTTGCCTAACTTCCCTTGATAGGTGGGGAAGGTTTTATAAGCGAAGCTGCGTTCTGCCATCCCTAATGAACTCACCCGAATTGGTGGTCGCCGAGGGCTATCACATCCTCATTGACCTCACCCTGCACGCCTCTCCATATAAGTTGCCGCATTTCATCCTCACCAGCTTCATAGAGTTCATCTCGCTGCTCCTCCAACTTCTCCTCTGCTTCTGCTCCAAATCTATGGCACGTAAGTAGCTGCCAGCCGAAAAGGATAAAAGCGTCATTGTCCATTCTAGCCATCATGTTCGCATCTACCTCGTCCTTTGCTATGTCAACCGAAGCTCCCTCCATGGGTTTGTCTGTGCCGAAACCATGTTAGCCTTGATTCCAGTACTGAAGCACCCAAAAACGTTTCAATTGCTCGGTCAGGTCCAGAAGCTTTCACTGGCTCGCGGATACAGCCGATGGCTATCTCGTACCTGAAACATTACGCATTGAAACCTATTTCAGTGGCATATGAGATGATCTGTGAGCGACGAAAGTGGTTTCCACGAGAAACATTCCACTAAAAAATGGGTTTTAGCTTACCAGATACAGAAGGTAGCTCTACCGCCATGGCCTCATGGTTGATAAACCGCTCCGTGTCTTTCATGTACTGCTCAAATTCATTTCTGGCTGCCTCCGGAGTCACTGCCAGTGCAGCCATCGTTGTGTGGTCTTCGGGTCCAGACACTTTCAGGCGAGCAGGCGCTAAGCCAGCAGATGCATGAATTTGAGGTGGCGTGGATTGAAGGTCCGGCTGATTTGGAGCGGAGCTTCTATTCGTACTTACTGTCCAATGCAGCTTCTGATGCGCTCTTGTCTGCCCGGCACTTTCCTTTTGTACTTTCAGATATCTTGTCCAATCACGCAAGCGACCTAGAAGGTCTTGAAGGATTGCCGTTTCGAAGCGCTTCGTGGCCTGGGTTTGAGGAGGTTCAACGTCAATTTGTGCGCGGAAGACTGGATGTCCCCTGAAGCACTCTGTGATCGTGCGATGTAAGTATGATATGGAATGCTCTGACCACCCGCTTGGTAACATGCATTTCTCCATCTTCAGCCCCGACTTCGTCTGCAAAGTGTAACTGATGCGGTCATATATCCAAGCGCAGTGAGCTTGCACGGTCTGTCTCATTTCAAGTGGAGGGAGAGGCCGATCGCAGTAGAAATGGTCGTGGACCAGCTGTTGATGAATCTCGTATTCCTCCCTGATTTGATCCTCAAGTGTTAGAGGCTGTTGAAACCTCAAAGCGGGGTCGACAAGCTCTGGTGTGAAAGGAAGCACATCATCTTTTGGCTCCGACAGCAGCAGTAATCCTTCTTGCTGGGGTAGACTTCCGAACGTTCCTGATCGTGTAGGGTGACCATGCCCACCATCCCTGAACACACGCCGGCTGTTCTGGTGATGTGTATCCGCTGTGTGAAGGTTTACTGTAGCCAAAGCCTCCGCTGTCGTACGGTGCGAATCCGACATGTGATTAGCTGTCACAACAATTCCATGCTCGTCTTCCGAGTCAATTGTCTCATCTTTCGGCGCCTCACCTCGACTTCTGGTTCTGCCTCGTTTGGTTGACGTTATAGGAAAGTGCTCATCGGGGAAAGCTTCTCTGATCGTACTGATTCTCAGTTGGATCTTGCTATGAGACTGGCCGGCTTTCGTCTTCCCCGCTGGCGCAGGGATCAGAGCATCTATCGCCTTGGCTCCCCTGCCCTGGCGCATCAATGCCAGTATGCAGTAATCGTCCACATGATTTGGATACAACTCAGCAACCTCTATTGGCGTGATTCCCTGGGGTAGTGGCACATCCGCTGCAGGAAACCCAGGTATTGTCTTTGACTTCCATCTCCCGAAGGCAGCCCGGTTCTGCGAGGGTCTTAGGTTAGTTGAGGGAGATTGTCCATGTTTGAGGCTTCGGTCGTCCGTGCCCGGCCTCTCATCCAGGATCGAGTGGTCGGAATGCGCATCGTGATTCGACGGCATCGCAAGACTTTCTGGTGGAAAGAGCAAGGGATAATGTTGAACAGTGGTATTCTGGGGGTGAGCTGGAGGAGGACAAGCCCGTCTTTCGTGATCACTGGCGCCATGATTGTCGAAGGACATATTCGAGTAATCCGCTGAGGTTCGATGTTGTCGAGTGTGGCGAAGTATGGAAGAGGGTGATGCAATGTGATTAGGAATTCATGACCAACATCGACGACCAAGCTGGCCCTGCAAAAACTTTTATAGACATGAACAATAGTCATTTTCACAATGGTACAGAATGCCGGGTGCTGGCGGTTCATAGCATCTATAGTGACTTTGATCGGTTGTGACGAGGACGTTCGTTGCCTCAAAAGAACCGCCTGTAGTCGTTTGTCTTCCAACCTCTCTGGTTGAAAGCGGCGCGGCGAGGTTTTGCTCTTCACTGACGGAGCATAAAATATAATAAGCTTTGTGAACTACGAAGATGACAATCTTCGAGGCATCTCCGCGTCAGCCCGAAGGTGACTGCAGTCACCGCCATCATATCTTACTGCGACATCACGATTCTGGTACTGCATCAAGCCCCGAATACGAAGCGTCGCCAATTTTCGCCCAGAATCTTGACGCCTTTTTCAGAGGGCCATTTCTTAACATCGCAAATCCTTTGAAACACAGAGTCGAGGCGACCGTCCATCTCAGCACCGGCGCGATGTAAGTCACTTTCGATGAGAATTTTCGAGTCTGGAATCGCTTTGACGACATCGACGACTTTTTCGGAAGAAGGGCCGGAAAAGTTGATGACATCTGAAAAAGAGAAATACACGTCGACTGGTACTTTGTTATGCATGAATTCCCGCAGGAAGTCTGCAGGGCCAGAGTATGAATGCATGCAGATGCGAGGTGGAAAGGATGGAGGGTCTAAAGATTCTTCATAGATTTCTTCGTCATGGTCTGCCGCATGGGCACCGGCTGCACTTGATCGTCGTTTCCTCTGACGGCTCGACATCTTTTCGTGTCCTGCCCAGAGACTTTGAAGCACTTCGTGGACGGCTCCGTGGGCTTGAACGCTGTGTATGGAAGCCGGTCGGCCCAGTTTGGCAGCAAGCCGTAGTTGTGCTTCTAGGATGATTTTCTGATGAGCCAGTTGGACCCTGTAAGGCGACAGTCTCCGCCCTTCCCTGGATCCTGGTGTTAGGGAAGTATCACGGGACTTGAATTCCTCGGGCAGCCATTCTTTCGGCAGTCTGAAGGCCCTGTCAAGACCTACCTCTCCTATCATGGCAAAAGGATGTTTTCTCAGCCTGTCTTCTGTGTCTATTAGAAATTGGGTCAAAGACATTGGTTCTGGCAGCGCTTTCAAGAACGCTTCATCCGTAACTTCAGGGGTGATAACAGCTTTGTAGTGTGTCGTAGCATCCGGGATTTCATTCGTCGACCGATCATCAAACATTTGGTAGGAGAACCAGGGGTGCCAACCAAAGGCCGGGACAACGAATTTCGAAGCGGTATGCTCGTACTCGTCTTTGTGACATAGTGGAAATCTTGCTGCTACTTGGTCGACCAGGGTTTGATCCTCGCGTCGTGTCGCCATGATTGTCAAGACTTTGGCCTTCATACCAGGAAGTTCGTCAATCGAACTCATTGTGTCAGTAGGGTGACAATGTGCATCGAAGACACCTTTCTGCCACGAAACATTGACAGCATCATGGTCGAGAATATTCTCACCCATATTTACGGCTTCAAATCTTTCTTTGTAGTGTTTTAGTGACGGATGGTGGGTAAAGTCAGTGTGAGTTGGGGCTGCTGGGGCAGCACAAGGATGGAGTTTCGAATGACGGCAAGCGCGCGTTTAGGTCTAGTTCTAGATGTCATTTGAATTTTGAGGTTGTCCTATCTTGTCTTGCCTTATTTCTCTCTTTTCAATTGTTGCTCTGAGAAAGATAAAGAGTCTGTAAGTATGGGTGATAACTGTCTCATCTTGTGGCGTCTGACGATTCGTTCTGCAACTTCACTGGTCCTCGGGAAAGCCTACGTCGCCACGTTGGTACATGGGCCGGTATTGTTTGCTCCCTCTCAACGAGCACAGATTCCCGAATGTGGACCGCAATCTTCAACGCGCTTTCGCGTTTACACATACCCGTTTCCTTAGTACAAAGACGAAAGAGCTTGTGCACTACGACCTCACCTAATTCGCATCTTGTTGACTAGCACTGTCTCTTCATGGGTCCCTTTCATGTCATTCATCAGATATTTTGACTCTCGGTATTGATCCCAAACAACTTACAAGACAGGGCACGATATCCTACGAAACATGTCGGACGTCTGGATTGCAGCGAACCTGGCCGCCCAACATCAATTGATCGGGCGGACCTGAGCCATCCCAATGCTGCTGTTCCCTGGCTTGGAAGCATACATTTTTAACGAAGATATGCTCTTCGTACCAGCTACCTTCGAAAGAGCCTAGCTGGGTCGATCACTATATCACCCGGTTCCTGAAACTCCAATCTCTTTCCTTCATTGCAACCTGTAGGGGCTCAGGTTCTACGAGTACAGGCTGGAGAAGCACGATCGATCGAGAGCAGCCACTATTGTGCTGCAAGGTGTACTGTTAGCCGATGAGTAGCAGAAAGGTCAGGAGACAACCGCGGGCAGCTAAGAGAAGGCCAGTCATGTACTCATGCTTAGCATGTAATGATTCCCTACCCTCTGTTGACCATCTGTTGCTGGTGTCATGAGGAAGAGTTATGGCATTCGATCTGCTAGCCAGCTGCAAGCTGCATGCTGCATGCAAGATTAGCTTCTTCTGATCCAGCCTGACAGTTGCCGAATCTAGCCATCCCCCAGGCCCTGCATCCAAGCATGGATATGGATCTGATCATGGAGAATGCCTTTGTTCCTGCTTACACCCGCTCCAAGCTCTGTATCGAAGACTAATCGGAGCCAAAAAGAGCAGCGCAAGGTTTCTGAGAATTGGATACTGCAGGAATAGCCTATGCAGACGAAGATCTCTTGTTATACAAAGGACTACATCTTTGTTGGCGAAGTAAAGAGGAGGATAAGATGCAGTGCAATGAAGGATCATGGGTGGCTTGCCGCGGCATCTTTTTACCCCACAGTGTCTCCGTATGGTATTTCCTTGCCTCCCTTTGTTATGAAAACACCAGCCAGGTTATTTCATCTTGTTCCTCAGATTAGTCCCTCTCGTATTCAGCTTCTACAAGCATAGAATCACCCTTCAGAATCACATCCTGCCCAGTCCATCTCCGATAATCGTACAGCCGTGTCAGACTGCCAGTGTTGGTAGCACAAAAGGACAATGTGAGTCGGCTGGCCAATCGCTTTGTCTGTGAAACCAATAACTCGAATCCAGGACCTACACAGCGTCTTTCGCCTTCTTTGAGGCTATTTGGGAGGTAAGCCGGTCTCCGGTAGCTCAGATATAAGAAAACTTACTCGGGATAGGCTGGTATCCGTTATGTTTTCGTTAACCTGGGAAGTGACCATCCCAGCATCATCGAAGCAATAGTGAAGGGTCAAAACGAGAACAAGGGACAGTTCCCGAGAGTCATTACGTGCCCCAATGAAGTCAGTCAGTCCTCATCCTGAATGCCAGAAAGGAATTTAACCTCGATTCTTGTCGCAGATGGTGGCTTTGTCTATGGCAGATGGCTACGCTCGACTGACGAATCAACCTCAATGCGTGATTGTCCACGTTGATGTTGGAACACAAGGTCTAGGTGCAGCAGTGCACAATGCGTCATGTGGCAGAGCCCCGGTCTTGATCTTTGCCGGTCTCTCTCCATACACCTGTGAGGGAGAAATGCGTGGTTCGAGGACAGAATATATCCACTGGTATGAAACCTGCCATTCTTGCCCCACTTGACCCATCTCTCTAAGTCTCTTGAAAGGATTCAAGACGTGGCAGACCAAAAGCAGATTGTCTCACAGTACTGTCGCTATACTGGAGAGATCAAGTCCGGCAAAAATGTGAAGCAGATGGTTAACAGAGCCCTCCAATTTGCGACCAGCGACCCGCAGGGCCCTGTATACCTCTATGGTGCGCGAGAAGCGATGGAAGAGGACATAGAGCCATACTACCTGGATCAGGATGTCTGGCAGAGAGTCTTGCCGGCAGGCCTTCCACAAGAAGGTATCAAACAGATCTGCGAAAGTCTTGTGAAAGCTGAGAAGCCTCTGCTCATTACAGGATACAGTGGTCGCAACCCTGTAGCGGTGCCAGAACTCGTCAAGCTGGCAGATACTGTCCGCGGTCTTCGGGTATTGGATACCGGAGGCAGCGACATGTGCTTTCCAGCAGACCATCCAGCCTGGTTAGGACTTCGATATGGTGTTGAGGACAGTATTAAGTCTGCAGACTTCATTTTGGTGGTGGACTGCGATGTACCCTGGATACCGACTCAATGCAAGCCCAAAGCCGACGCAAAGATCATTCACATCGACGTCGACCCTCTCAAGCAACAAATGCCCGTCTTCTACATCCCCGCAATTGCCAGATACCGGGCAGACTCAAAGACTTCATTCCAGCAGCTTCACAACCATCTGATATCAGACGCTGAATTGTCCAGATCGGTAAAAAGCGACGCCTTCCAGGAACGGTGGCGCAACCTCGAAGCTTCTCACACCGCCCGGCTTCAAACCATATCCCACCAAGGCGCACTCCCCTCAGACCCTGCCGCCCCCCTCAATGCCTCAACCCTAACCTCCCAAATCCGCAAAGCATTGCCCTCAGACACGATCTGGGTAATCGAAGCCGTGACCCTAACCGGCTTCGTCGCTGACCAAATCCAAGCCACCCTGCCCAGCAGCTGGCTCAACTGCGGCGGCGGCGGACTCGGCTGGTCCGGCGGCGCCGCCCTCGGAATCAAACTCGCCTCCGACACGCTGAACGGCGGGAGCGGAAAGGGCAAGTTCATCTGCCAGATCGTCGGAGACGGCACATTCCTCTTCAGCGTGCCTGGATCCGTATACTGGATCAGCCGGCGCTACAACCTGCCCGTCCTGACCGTCGTCCTGAACAACAAAGGTTGGAACGCCCCGCGGAGGTCGTTGTTGCTTGTCCATCCCGACGGCGAGGGCTCCAAGGTCTCGAACAACGAGTTGAATATCGAATTCGAGCCTTCGCCTGATTATGCGGGGATCGCCAAGGCGGCCGCGGGAGGGAAGCTGTGGGCTGGGAGAGTAGGAAGTGTGGCGGAGCTGTTGGAGATGCTTCCGCAGGCGGTGCGGAGTGTGGAGGAGGGTGTTGGTGCCGTGTTGGAGGTTCGATTGGAAGCGAAAGAGGGTGCGTTTGGTGGTGGGAAGAGTGTGCTTGTGGGGTGGGGTAGGGTAGGGTAGGGTAGAGGAGAAGAAGGAGAAGAGAACTGGAGGCTGCGGTTCCAGAACCTTTGGTCCTGACTGGGACGGATGGAGCGAGCAGCTTTTGGCTTTCTGTCGTTTTCACGCCCTATCAGCATAACACCAACTTGTGTTCATCGAAATGGCTTGATAATTAATACAAGATAAGAGACAATGAACATTGATCCCCGTTCCGTTCCGTTAATCCAAACCCCTTTTACAGCCTCCCACTCGCTGCCCATGCCAAGAGCAACAACCATAACCCCCCAATTCCCACCCCGCCCCATCCCCATGCCCATCCCCTCCCGCAGTACCTGAGCAGGGGTGATAGAATGCCTCAATTAGCGTTTGTCGATCTCGTTCATTTCAATGTTCATCACCACTTCTGTACTAGCAGCTTTGTTTAAGAAGATTTATTTAGAAAGGAATGTCTTTGGCAATACAAACTTCTTGACTGTTGTTATTGAATGTCCTGCTTTGCATTTTTTTTATGTCTTTGATTTCAGGGAATGGAGGTTCTGTAGATAGGTTTATCTGAGTTTGAATTCTTGTAGAAGGAGCTGATTGAGGCATCAGGTATGGAGGGGATATGGTACCTACCGCACAAAACACGTATGATTTGTGAAGACTATAGTAGCCCTTCCAATAGGAAACTCACAGGCTCACCATCCCCAGATTCCAAATACAGAAGAATAGCAGAATAGCAGAATAGCAGAAGAGAAAGAAATAAAAGCTCTCCTGGCACTGAATAGACAGGAGCGCCAAGCCTTACCCCCTTTCCCCCCCTTCCCCCCCTTTCTTTTCTGTACTATCTACTATCTACTATTAGTAGTATATGATATTGGTTGGCTATTAAACCAAGCAACTAAGCAACCAGGCCCCGAAAAGGGCGATGGTAGTAGCGATCTATCATTCCCTATATAAGAGCCGCTGGCCCTATTCTCCGCGCGCCCTGTTGGGCAATTATTCAGCTAGATAGACAGAGAGACAGAGAGACAGAGAGACAGACAGACAGGCAGGCAGGCAGGTAGGCGGGTAGATAAAAGTCCATAGCATACTAAGCCCCAGTGTCCTATCTCATATCTGATATCGACCGACCTGACACCATACCTCACCTCACCTCACCTCACCTCACCTTGACCAACCGACCGATCGGCTCAGCGGCGCCAGGGCGTAGAGCGGAAATAACCGCACAGTGCATATTGAAGAGCCGGGAAAGATGGAACACTGATTGAACTTGTAATTGTAATTGTATTTCCATGTACATATATCCATGTACATGTAGATGTGTTTGTGTTTTCCGGCCACAATGTTGATTGTAATTGCATGTAGAGTTGATCTGGCTGGCTAGCTGGTTGGCTGGCGGTGGTGGTGCTGCGTAGCAGAACACAACACGACACAACAAAACGTGACCATGCCGCACGCACCGTAACATAAATATATCTTTTAATCTTCACCTTCTTCGACTAGGTTTGGTAGTAGCAAATTTGAACTTGATCATCCAACTTTTTGTCGTGCTTCGAGAATTGTAACCGCAACCGCAACCGCAACTGCCTCTGCCTTCTTGATACTGTGTCATACAGCAACAGCAACAGCAGCAACAACAAGGTCTGTGAACCGATCTTCTCCTCCCTCCTTCTCCTCCACTTGAAGCAGACACACAAAGACAGACAGACCCACAGCTGACCGACCGCTAAGCAGCGATCCGTCTTCAGCCGATCTAACACCTTCACTGTCCAACATTGTTCTTCATTGATCTCCATCTTCACGTCCGCTCGTCTCAGGTGAGATCTGACTCCTGGGATATCGCAAGGTATATGATATATCTCCTTACTCCTTCTTCAAGCCTTCTTCTTGACCGCTAACTCGTCCTGATCGGAAGAACAGGAAGGGCTCAAGACCAAACCGCACCTACCACAGTGCAATAGTGTGAGACCGAGAAGATCGGTAAGGGCATTCACATACCTGAACAAATATTGGCACCAAGACCTGACATCCCAAGCATCCGATAGCATCATCACCATCATCACCATCATCGCCATCATTAGAAGCTGTCAAAGATGTCGAACAATCGCTCCAACAGTCCCACTGGCTCTCCTCGCCAGCATACCAGCACAGATGCCATCATCACCTCAGGCTCCATGGACGAACAAACACCCAGCCCTTCCTTGATGTATGGTGACAACCAGGTAACCCGTGAAACAAACGCGGTGCATGGAGAGGCATTGACGATGGCACCAACACCATTTTTGACCTCAACAACGATGAGCCCCCTGGGCTACATGTTAGACCCGACTTTCTTGCATACATCTGTTGGCGCTATTGCCGGTGGAACGTCTCTTGCCCCTCCTGCCAATATAGGACGTACACGAGGTCTGGCAGTGAGCGCAGTCACGACTTCTTCCATTCCTTCAACCAGGGCTTTCGCAGCGAGCGAGCCTCTGACTCTGACAGAATTTGAAGTCATAGACGGATATGGTCACGTCCGCCCACAGCCACCTCGAGTAACTGGACAACCTCAAGTGGGCCCTGATACATCCCACAACCCCACACAAGCGGCCATCATGCGCGCTGCAGCTAACATCCCTGTCAACGTTTCCAACATGAACAATGTGTTCAGAATGCCTGGCACAGACATTACAGCTGATGCCCGTCGACATGATCCAGCGCCATTCCAGACGGTGAACCCGCAATGGTTGCATGAGGCCTGGTTACCAGGTTGGGATACACCTAACGTCCCAGCTGAGCCACCAGCCAATACCGAATCCAATGCTGGTGAGCTGGAGGTTGCTGATCCTTTGGAAGTTGGGCAGCAAGGATTGGAGATCCAGAGTCCGTTTC
>QQTW01001584.1_pt1 | contig 16010 bp, 13 predicted proteins | sample 1904831 | NCBI WGS metagenome assembly QQTW01 (sample SAMN09435610, study PRJNA476489) | Subsurface metagenome, whole genome shotgun sequencing project. | reverse complement strand
AAAAAATTGCAATTGTTGTTGGTGAAAATAATCCTTTTAAAGGCAACCTAACAGATCGGCAGTTTGCGAAGATTTTTCGGGGAGAAATAACCGATTGGTCGCAAATTAGTGGCACGAAAGGTAAAATTCGATTTATTGACCGTCCAACTTCAAGCGACACTCGTGAGGCATTTCGCAACTATCCCGTATTCAAAGATAACTTTACCACAGGTTCGACAGCTACTCAATTAAGTGAAGATAGCAGCACCGAACTAGCCAAGCAACTTGGTACAGATGGAATTGGCTATGCTCTAGCCAACCAGATATCAAAGATACCGGGATTGCGAGTGTTAAAGTTGCACGAAACTTTGCCAGATGACTCTAGATATGCCTTCTCCCAACCTTTGGTTTACGCTTACAAAAAGAATCCCAGTCCAGGTGTAGCTGGATTTCTCGGTTTCTCTGCATCCGATCCCGGAACTAAAGCTGTAGAAGCAGCAAGAAATGCCGAAGCAGTTGCGATCGCGCAAAATATATCGGGAACATCCGCAACCGCAAATACTGCGGCAACTCCTGCAACTGCTACTACTTCCCCAACAGTGTCACCAACTACGACACCTGGAAGAGGAACCGATGCAACAAATACCTCTGCTGTCAGCGGTACGGCAAACCAGCCAACTCCAGGTAATAATCAAAGCAACCAACTATTATTACCGAATGACAATGCCGCAACGACCGAAAATAGAAGTACATTTCTGTTGTGGTTATTGCTACCTATTGCAGCCCTTGGTGCTGGTTTGTGGTGGTTGCTAGGACGCAGAAACAATCAAGAAGTTCTAGAAGCGTCTCCGAGCGCGGCATCTGCATTACCAATTGCCAATACACCCGAAGTTAATATTAATCCACCAGTTAGCGATCGCGCTTCCCTCAACTCCCCCTTGGAGTATGGCAGATCAACAAACACCGCGACTACTGCTGCATTAGCAGGTGGTGCAGTAGTTGGGGCTGGACTTTGGTCGCTATTAAAACAAAATGGACATAATATACCAAATCAAAACATCCCCCCACAGGCAGAATTAGCTGAAAGTGGTACAGAATCGGCGGATTTAGAAGAGCCACTCGCGGTTGTTATGCCTTCGTACTCCGAATTACATAGCGTCCCGCAAGTTGATGTTAATGCCGAATCGAATGCAATTGAAGAACCCGTCATTGATGTTGAACTGCCTAATGCCAGTACAACATCTGAAGATAGCTCAAATTGGCTTGATAACATGACTGCTTCTGGTAGTGCGGTAGCAGGAGCGGGACTTTGGTCGAGATTTGCTAACAACGATAACGACAACGAATCGAACAATGAAACCCAGTTAAACCCTGCGGTTGACGTACCGTCCGCTAATCATCCCTCACTAGAAGCACCTGAAGTACCATCTGCACAATTGCCCGATGTATGGCAAGATACTCAACAGCCTCAAGGTGACTCGAATTGGCTTGACAAAGCTAGCTTGGCAGGTGGTGCAGCAGGAGTGGGACTTTGGTCAAGATTCGCTAACCGCGACAACGAGGACGAATCGAATAATGAAACTCAGTTAAACCCTGTGGTTGACGTACCGTCCGCTAATCATCCCTTGCCAGAAGCGACTGAAGTACCATCTGCACAATTGCCAGATGTATGGCAAGATACTCAACAGCCTCAAGGTGACTCGAATTGGCTTGACGAAGCCGACTTGGCGGGTGGTGCAGCAGGAGCGGGACTTTGGTCAAGATTTGCTAACCGCGATCGCGAGGACGAACCGAGACGTGTAACTATTATTAGCGGTAAGGAAGCGTCCGATATACCGGAAATAAAGTTTACATCTGCTGCGGTAAATGTGCCTGAAGTGCCCGATATCCCGTTCGAGGAGTTTACATCTGCTTCGGTAAATGTACCTGAAGTGCCCGGTATCCCAGAAGTCGAGTTAACACCTGCAACAGTAGATGTGCCCGAAGTTACAGATATTTCAGCAATAGCTACACCCCAAATTGCCGAAGTTCCTGTGGTGGAAGTAAAATCTGTACCAGAACCGCTGCCTGATGTATGGGAAGATACCTCAGAATATGAATATCAAACTGGCTCAAACTGGTCGAATAATATTACTTTGGCAGGTGGTGCAACCGCAGTTGGGGCTGGATTATGGTCGCGGTTTGCTAACCAAAATCAAGGTAACGAAGTCACCGATCAAACTACATCGAATCGTGAAGACAACATATCTAAGGATACTGCGCCCGTTCAAAACAAAGTACTAACTGAAACTGCAATTAATCCCAACGTTCCAACTGCGGAATTAGTTGAAGACAAAGTACCAACTGAAACTGCAATTAATCCCAATGTTCCAACTGGGGAATTAGTCGAAGAGCAACCACCAACCGAAACTGTAATTAATCCCAATGTTCCAACTGGGGAATTAATCGAAGCAACTGAACCCCTAGCTAACTTAGAAGCACCTGCGATTATCGATTTACCTGCGTCCATCTCAACAGCAGAAGTTCCAACAGAAGAAATTCCAAGCCAGGTTACAGAAATTGCATTACCCGATGTCAGCGAGACACCCGAACAGTTGCTTAACGTGCAGCAATCCGGTAGCGAAACTGCAACCGAATTAGATATAGAATTACCCAATGTTTCAGAAACTGCATTCGACGAAGTTGCAGATGCAGCCGAAGCCGAAGTTGTAATGGAAACTCACGATGATGCAGATACATTGCTGCTATCGACACCTGATACGACATCTGAAACTACAATCAACGCTGCTACCATTGCAAGCGGTACTGCTATAGCTGGAACTGCGGTTGCTTTACAGTCAGCTATGTCCAATCGCAGCGATCGCACTGATGTAAATGTATTACAAAGAACTAATGTAGAAACTCCTGCGATCGTAACTACAAATCACAGCGCAGGTTCAATTGTAAATAGTGCTGCAAGCACAATTAGTTTAAACCCGCGCACACCTAAATGGGCGTATGTGACTTGGAACATTACAGATACAGACAGAGAAAGCAAACGCCAACAAGGTGGAACCCAGTTAATATTACGATTGTACGATGTCACCGACATCGACTTAAGCTATCAAGCGCCTCAACTAGTACAGCAGTATGAATGCGAGGAAACAATCAAAAACCGCTTCGTCGCAACTCCAATCAGCGATCGCGACTATATGGCAGAAATTGGCTATTTGAGTACCGACGACCGTTGGTTACCCATTACGCGATCGCATGTTGCCCGCATCTTCAGTCGTCCGCACCAAGAATTTTGGTTTGAAGCCGATGCCGAACTTATCGTTCACGGTGCAACCGAACCAGGTTCAACCGTAACAGTTGGCGGTCGTGCCGTCAAAGTCAAACCCGACGGCACTTTCCATTTGCGGATTCCTTTCACCGAAGAATTGATTGACTACGTAATGACCGCAGTTGCCAACGACGGTGAGAAAGCGAAAACTATTCATATGCACTTTTCGCAAGAAAATCAGAAGTGAGGGAGTAGGGAGTTAAGAGTTAGGAGTTAGGAGTTAAGAGTTAAGAGTTAAGAGTTAAGAGTTAGGAGTTAGGAGTTAGGAGTTGGGGGTTGGGAGTTGGGGGTTAGAAGTTTGGAGTTCGGAGTTCAAAGTTATAAAATTCCCAACTCCCTACTTTAAACTTCCTACTCATAACTCATAACTCATAACTCATAACTCATAACTCCCTACTTTCCCCTATCCAATCTAAAACTCGATTCCAAGCCCACCACCTATCGGGGTCGTGGGCTTCTTCTTGACCTTGTTCGCTGTTCCAGTAAACGACATGACCCCCACCCGGAGTCAAGATTAAATCGATTGCGGAATTTTTCGCGCAGATAGCTTGCAATTCTGGTATTATCGATGGGTCAAAAAATGGGTCGTTGGCTGCATAAATAATCAAAGTTGGCTTAGTCAGATGAGGTAAAAAAGGCAAAGGACTGCTAGCTGCATAATATGCTTCCACCGTCGGAAAACCCAAACGTCCAATTACTAATTCATGGTCGAATCCCCAAATAGTATTTGCTCGTGCGATCGCTTTCGGGTCAATCGTACCCGGATGAGTATTGTGGATTTTCCATGCCAGACTTTTGAGCCGCAATGCAATCGCACGTTCGATATATTTGCCCGTAGGATGATTGATTAGGTAGATGAGCGATCGCATCGAGTCAACACTCGGACAAATTACCGCAACACCACCAATATCCTCATCGCTAAGTCCCAAGCTACTATCGGTTTGCACTAGTTCCACTGCCGTTTTGGCTGCCCACAATGCCAATTGCCCCCCTAGCGAAAACCCCGCAAACCAGAATTTTCCAGGACAACCTAATGCAGCAGCGGCAGCAGCAATCCGCACAAAATCTTCCCCTTCATACAGCCCGTCCGATGTTAATGTCGGCGACAACTTTATTGATTTACCATGTGCCCGCCAATCAAACAATACCACTGCATACCCCAGAGCATATGCTTTCCTGCCGAAAATCCGCAACAACCATTGGTCATCCAAATCCCCTGTAATACCATAGGTAGCGACAATCGTGCCGCGAGGATTTTTGGGAATCGCATATAAACCAAACAGTGGAACACTTTGCCCACCTGTAAAAATTTTCGACTGATAGGGTGGTTCGGCATCAATAACTGTATTTTTCCAATTAGGACCAGCCCAACCTGCCGCGAACCAAGTCATAGCTAGGCCATTTTGTAAAAATTGCGGTGGTTTGTATGAGGGGTAACACATCATATACAGAAATTAGTTTATTTTCCACATAGATTTACAATTATTTCATCTTAATCTTTATGTTAGATTTCAAAATCTTTTTATAATCAGTAAAGCAATCTTTGCATCTCTCAAAGATTTTTATTTATCCTTAACAAGTAGTAATAACATTACATAATGCCAAGAATCCTTGTCATAGATGATGATCCAGCAATTTCCGAACTCGTTGCCGTCAACTTGGAAATGGCTGGCTATGATGTAAGTCAAGCCGAAGACGGCATTAAAGGTCAGGCATTAGCACTTCAGCTTCAGCCCGACTTAATTATGCTCGACCTGATGTTGCCAAGAGTCGATGGATTTACCGTTTGTCAACGCTTGCGTCGGGACGACCGAACCGCTGAAATTCCGGTTTTGATGCTAACAGCTTTAAGTCAAACCCAAGATAAAGTCGAAGGTTTCAATGCTGGTGCCGATGATTATCTCACCAAGCCTTTTGAAGTCGAAGAAATGTTAGCGCGAGTTCGGGCACTTTTGCGGCGCACCGACCGTATCCCCCAAGCTGCCAAACACAGCGAAATTCTCAACTATGGGTCTTTAACGCTTGTTCCCGAACGCTTTGAGGCGATTTGGTTTAGCGAAACGGTGAAATTAACCCACCTTGAGTTTGAATTACTCCATTGCTTATTGCAACGTCACGGTCAAACCGTTTCCCCTAGCGAAATCCTCCGCGAAGTTTGGGGTTACGACCCCGACGATGATATTGAAACGATTCGCGTTCACATCCGACATTTACGAACAAAGCTCGAACCAGACCCCCGTCATCCCCGTTATATTAAGACTGTATACGGTGCTGGCTACTGTTTGGAGTTACCGACCACATCAAGCGCAACTGAAAGTACAGCATCAGGAGTTGTCGAATAAAATAACTGTGTTTTTTTGTAAATAAATAGATATTATTGGGCACTCAATGCCGAAATTATTCGGTGAGTGCCACAAAAGTCTACGGTCGAGCAATTTTTAATAAGTAAGTCGGCAAGAAAAATTCAATATATTTAAATAAATGTAAAATCAGCGTAGGGTGCCCTCTTCGTAGCGTAACGCACCATCGACAGTCTCAGGTGAAAGCGTAACGCACCCTACAATTTAATTTTCTTAATATAGAAATATTCCTGCCGACTTGCTTACTGAGTGTTAAATAGTTATACATTCAAATAAATTACCCAGTTTTTACTGTTAAACTTCGGCATTTTTTGCTATATCGCCAAGGGAACCAATCATATCAAAATAACCATTCTCGTTCCGGCATCAGCCTGAATCATACTGTCCTTCAAGAATTGCAACAACATCAGCTAAATTGATACAATCATAATCAACATATAAATAAGTGTTAGTTTCTACATTAATGTTTAGGTCGCAGAGGGTTTTGATTAAAATTTCAGCATCAGCTATCTTAGTCCTCATCCGGCAGTAATAACCTTGGGTGTTGTGATTTATCATAATTTCTCTCCAACGTATCAGTTCAAGTGCATTGCAAATAGCAATAAAATCTTTTTTTGAAATTCGTACATATTGCTAAAAATTGTTTAAAGTTTCTATCGATGTATTGGTAGCTTCAACCCAAGCTAAATTTGTTTGAGACCATTCTTTGTATTAAATATTGCTCAAAAGTTTTTTATTAAAAGAAAAAGACTTAAGTTGAATTTGTCTCTTATTAGACTTTCTTCCATGTGAAAAAGGATAATTCTAAACCGTTATTACTACGTGAGATGTGGTAAAGTTCGCCCACGTAGCAGTATTTATTGTAATTTTCAACCGGAGCATCGTATATGAGTAACTTTTTTGAAAAGCATCCCCAAGCTTTAGTAGTTGGTGCTGGAGTTAGTGGATTAACATCAGCCTTGTGTTTGCAAAAAGAAGGTTTTAAAGTGACCGTCGTAGGAGAAAAGTTTGCGCCAAATATCACTTCTGTCGTTGCTGGAGCATTGTGGGAATATCCACCAGCAGTTTGTGGACATCATCGTAATGAGGTATCAATTGCCCGTTCAAAAGAATGGTGTATTACTTCATATAATATATTTGCAACACTTGCTAATGAACGGGAAACCGGAGTGCGGATGCGCCCTGTAGTATTTTTTTTCAAGCGTCCGATTGAAGATATCCCTAGAGAATACAGTAAGATGCTTGAATTACGTACTAAAGTACAAGGATTTGAGCGGAGTTCAAACTTAATTCAAGACAACGACATCAATTCCGATCGGGAACTTAAAGATGCATATACTTTTCTAGCACCAATGGTTGACACTGATGCATATATGGACTGGCTGCTCAAACGCGCTCTTAATTTAGGAATAAATATCGAAAATCGCAAGATATCGGGAAATTTATTGAAGCAAGAAAAGTCTCTGAAAGCAGAATTTGGTGCAGATGTTATTGTCAATTGTAGTGGTTTGGGTTCAATAGAACTTGCAAATGATGACACAATGTATCCTTTGCGTGGAGCATTAGTGCGAGTTCATAATAATGGTAAAACAATGCCTCCTGTATTAAAATCTTATTGCATGTCATTTGATGATTCGACATCCGACCAGGATATGATTTACATCATTCCTAGAGGAGATAATATGCTTGTATTAGGTGGATTAGTTGAATCAAATCAGTGGGCTACTGACATTGGGCTTGACAATTATCAACCTGTACGGGATATGTTAGAACGGTGTATAGACTTTTTACCAATTCTTAAAGATGCGAGTATTGATAATGTGGAACCTGTACGAGTAGGATTGCGTCCTAGTCGTAAAGAAAATATACGTTTGGAAGTTGAGCCAAATTCTTCAATAATTCATAATTACGGACATGGCGGTTCTGGTGTAACACTATCCTGGGGATGTGCAATTGAAGTTGCTGACTCCGCAAAAACAAAATATTTACAGCCTTAAATTTGGAGTATATGCGTCGTACTCGATTGAATTAGGACTTACGCATGAATCACGCAGTAATAAACCTTATTAGACACAGAGAACACACAATTAAGAGGGTTTGGGAGAGTTTTTGCGTAAGTCCTATGAATATCTGAATTGGATAAATTTGAAATTTGAGAACAATTTGTTCTCATTTGACGCTGATGTAGTACTTATGCCCTAGCTATCAACACCGATATAAAAATATTTGTAAATTAGTATTGTTATATCTTGCACCTTTTCAAATGCAAGTTATTAATATTACTACAGTCTCCAAACAAAGCAAGTACAACCAAAGGTATTGACCTTAGAGGTAGGTAGGTTCCGGAAAGAACTTTTGATTTTGTTGCATAACGATAAAGGTGCAGCAAGTCGTCTTTTAATTCAAGCTCAAATCAAGTATCCCAATAAAACGATAGATTGGTATGCTCAAATCATCTACGACCTAGAGCGCGATCGCCATTAAAAACAGGAGTTTTTGACCAGGCAAAATTTGGGAAATATTTCCGTAAATTTTCTGAAAGGACATGTAATTAAAGATATCGAAAATTTGAACTGAAGAAGGCAGGCGCGTGCATCGCAACTACGAACCTTAACACCAAGATTTTATGAAAAGTATTACTATGTGTTTATACTAGGAGTGAATATATCTGATGAGTACAAGTTTACAAACATCTGTGTCTCTTAGCAGCGAACAGATATCTCAAACTCAAGAACGTATCGATGCTTATATTCAAAGTGTTGAAGCAAACCCAAATTACCGTAAAGGTTCCACACCATTCTATCGATTTCACGATGCTGGGGAAAAAGTACGCGGAACGGTATTGATATTTCACGGTTTTAGTGCCAAACCTCATCAGATGTCGCTGTTGTCTGATTACTTATTCGAGAATGGTTTCAATTACTATCAGGCAAACTTAGCAGGTCACACATTACAACCACCCGCTCAATATTGGTGTCAAATCGACCTGAAACCAGAAATATACAACCCCTTGCGGGAAAAGGTGCAGAAAGACCCAGTTTTGAAAAATTATATTGCTAGCTTACCGGCAGACCCTAGCTTAATTCAACGTCCCTCACAACAGCAACAAATCGGATTGATTGCACGATTGTTATTGATTGAACCGCGTTTAGTTAGGATTGTGCCAGCAATTGAACAAGATAACGACCGCGATTTTGAGCGTTATTTTATCTCGTCGCATATGAATTATTTGAGTGATGCGCGTGAGCGTTTGGCAGAACTCGAAGCGATACCAGGTCCAATCTATACTATTGGGTTATCGGTCGGAGCTGCGATCGCACTTGGTTTAGCAGCAGACCAACCAAAGCGTATTTCGTCGGTTATTGCATACGCACCGTTATTAAAAATTTATGACCCAGAGTACGAAAAATATATTAATCTAGCGGGTCCTCTTGATATCTACGAAAAAAGCTGGAATCCGGGAGAAAGTTTCCCCATCGGTGCTTTGACAGCAGCAGCACGATATGGTGGTTTTGTGCGTCAACCTCAAAATGTCAAATCTTTACGAAAGGTTCCGACTTTAATGGTTTTGACCGAAAACGAAGATGCTGCAAGCATTCCGACAAACCAAGCATTTTTCAAAGATATTGGCGGTACTGCTGCCGGACATCGTTCTTATATATACCCGAAAAGCGACTTAGTACCGCACCCAATGGCAGAACCGAACACTGTTAGTCAGGGAATGACAAACCGTTTTTGGCAAAGTTTATACCAAGAAACATTTCGTTTTTTGACCGCAGGTGAAATTAACCCCGGTAATATGAGTACCATCGATCAAGACCAGGATTTACCCCAAGTCGCAGCGTTAGGGGTGTAGGAGAAGATGCTACATATCCTTTACTGTTTGATGCCCAGCGTGTGCTAAAAGCGGCGCTATCGCGTAGCATATATCGCGTTCCAGCAGAGAAAAGCGCGATACCAGACGCATCCGCACTGACGTTGATATCAATAATCAGCCCTCTATTCGCACTTTTCAACGTGCTGGGTATAAACAGTTTGCTTCAAGGCAAGAATATGTTTATGTGAAGTAAGTTTTGAGGGTGGGCATTGCTTTTGTAAATATAGTGCTTCTCGTTTGGATGTAATACATTTTAGGGCACAGCAGTGCTGTGCCCCTACATTGCATCGCAATCAGTACAAGCAAAACTTTCCGACTTTAATTAGAAATCGGAACATTTTTAAATGCTCCTGTATCTGGAACAAAAATATCTAAATTATTAACACCATCTGTCACCCTCAACCACACATAAGCATCAGCCGAGGAATTAGGACGCAATTGCGATAAAGAAACAGGACCAGTTGCTCGATCTAATTTTACTCCTTTATAAGTTTCACTAGTGTCGGGATTGCGGGCTGTTGTACTGCTGACCGATATAACGTCACTACCAGTTACAGAATTATCATCTGCTGCGCGACGAATCCGCATTTGCACGTTGACCACATCGCGGTTTCCGGTTTCCGGGTCTTTGATTCGCTTGACTGAGAGTAATTCCACTTTTGCTTTATTACCAAAAGCAGGTTGGACAAATTGACCGGCAGTAATTCCTGCATTAACCGCAGAAGGTGATGTCGTTGTCGCAACTGAAGGTGTTGGGGCTTCTTTTGGACTTACTGTTTGAGTAGGATTACTAAGACTACTTGTATTTGCCGAACCTAGCGTTTGCTGAAGTGTATAAACTTGGTAAGCGGCATAACCACCGCATAGCAAAGCTAAAGTCGAGAGAAAGACTGCCACGCTTGACAGGAATGTACTCACACCATTACCTCAAATTTTTGCTTTATTATATACGGGTATATGCTTACCATTATTATTTTCTAATTTCCAGATAACATTATACTTTTCAACATGTTGAGCATAAACAGTTTGCTTGTTAATCTAATTCATTTCTACAATTAATAAGTATCAGTTGAATATCTGTTAAGTAATTATAAGAAAATAAACTACAACTTAACATTATATAAAAAGTGCCTAAAATACCTTCCATTAAGGATTTTAATCTATCATTTTTATAAATTAAATATTTAAACTAGAGGAAAAAGATTTTAAGGTACAGCAATCGGGTAAAGTCAGAATGGACATTTCCAGTTAGATTGACTGGACTCACAGTTGTCCATCAAGGGATATCTATGATTCATAAGATTTTAGCTAGTAGCCGGCAATTAATTCTCTTAGCGGTTATTTGTTCATATATCGCTTCAATTGCTGTTTTAATTTATGGTGTCTTTGAAACAGTTAATGCGATCGCTTTATCAATACATGAAGGTGAAATATCGAGTAAAGGGGGAAAAAGACTAGTTGTATCTCTGATTGAGGTGATTGACTTGTTTTTACTATCAACGGTATTTTATATTACTGCACTAGGGTTGTATGAATTGTTTATTGACGACCGCATCAAAGTGCCAGAATGGTTAGAAATACACGATATTGACGATTTGAAAGCAAAATTAATCAGTGTAATTATTGTAGTGTTGAGTGTGTCATTTTTAGGGCAAGCTGTCACCTGGGATGGTAATCCTAATTTTTTACCTTTTGGTGGTAGGTAGCGTGGCATTGGTAATTGCCTCACTAACTTATTTTTTGAGCGCACAGCATAAAAATGGTAAACCAAATAAAAATTTATAAATTTGCTTTCTCGGCATAATTCTAGCTATATGGAAGACTCAGATCCCCGACAACGGAGTGCGAAGTCGGGGATCTTGTTTCTTACGAATGATATAGGAATACCAATATTTTGGTTTTTTAGGATTTTCGTAATAAATATAACCAGTGATAGTGTCGCTGTTGCTTTCGTTTTGCTGACTGTAAACCTGCATAGCGAAACACTCGAATCAATTTTAACGTCTGCGTAACTCTACGGTTGTTAAATCTATATAGTTAAAGATTTATCTCATTAGTCATGTCTAAACGAATTTCCATTGGTTTATTATTCTTACTGAGTAGCCAGTTTGCAGCGATTGGAGAAGTAGCGCGATCCCAAACCCCAATCCTACCTCCAACTCCTGTTGCACCAGCAAGCACACCCAAAACTATCTGTCCCGCACAACTGGGAAGTAACCTTGATGCAGTAATTAATCGTCCGGTATTTAGTCGAGTGCGCTGGGGTATCTTGGTACAAACCCTCAATTCTGGACAAACATTATATAACCGCGATTCCCAAAAGTACTTTACTCCCGCTTCCAATACTAAACTACTTACTACTGCCGCAGCATTACAACAATTGGGTACTAACTTCCGCATCCGTACTTCGGTATACCGCGATAGTGATGGGGTATTGCGTGTTGTCGGTCGAGGCGACCCAAGTATAAAAGATGCCCAGTTGACTGCATTGGCAAAACAACTCAAAGCCAAAGGTATAACTCAAATCAAACAATTAATCGCCGACGATAGCTATATTCAAGGTGATGTCGTGCAACCAAGCTGGCAATGGGAAGATATCCAGTCTGATTATGGCGCACCTGTTGGCAGTTTCATGGTGAACGAAAACGTATTTAATATTCAACTCGTACCGCAAGCTGTCGGTAAACCGTTGCAAATTTCCTGGAGTGACCCCAACGAAACGCGAACTTGGCGAATTTTGAATCTTTCTGTCACCGCAGCTAATAACCAAGAAACAGACCTCGGTGTTAGCCGCGATTTATCGGGAAATGTCCTCAAAATTCAGGGACAACTCGCAGCAAATGCAAACCCGTTTGGTGTAACTTTACCTGTAGTTGACCCCAATTATTTCTTTTTGCGTCGTTTCCGTACTGCCTTAGCAAGCGAAAATATTAGCTTGGCAGAAACATCAGTGGCAACGGGTGGTACTAGTCAGCAAGAAGTTGCCGCAATTCTATCACCAACATTATCTGAATTGGTAGCACAGACAAATATAAATAGTAATAACTTGTATGCAGAGTCATTGTTAAATGTTTTGGCATTCAAACAACCGCGAAAACCACAACAAGGTTCTGCTGCTGCTGGTTTAGAAGTTCTCAAAGCAACTTTGACTGCTTTGGGAGTTAATCAAACGGGTTATTTTATCGTCGATGGTTCGGGTTTATCGCGCAAAAACTTAATTAGTCCCGAAGCGCTGGTACAAGTGTTGCGCGGGATGGCAAAGTCCCCCGCAGCGTCAGTATATCGAGCATCGCTACCTGTGGGAGGTAAAACAGGTACATTAAAATTCAGGTTTCGCAATACACCCGCAGAAGGAATAGTCCAAGCTAAAACCGGGACTGTGGGGGGTGTGGTGTCGCTGTCGGGGTATTTAAATGCACCCAATTACGAACCGTTGGTTTTTAGCATGATTGTTAATCAAAGCGAACAACCTGCATCTGTTTTGCGGCAAGCTGTTGATGAGATGGTGGTAGGTTTGACGCAGTTGAGAAGGTGTTAAATAAGCGTAAGATAGGTAGTTTTGACCTTTTCGCTCTTGTCCAGATCCCCGACTTCGCGTTCATTTGTCGGGGATCTGACACCTGCGACATGTCATGCATTAATCAAACAAAGGACTATAAAATTAAAAGATATTCAGCTTAAAATGGAGTTTTTAGAAGCAGGTGATGACTATGGCTCAAGCCTTACAGAAGCTAGTAACCTTTGAAGAATTTACAGCATGGCGACCTGAAAGCGGACATTACGAGCTACACGATGGAGTAATTGTTGAGATGACGCAACCATCAGGAGAACATGAAGATGTTGTTGGCTTTTTAATTCAGCAACTAACAGTTGAGTACCTTCGATTAAACTTACCCTACATCATTCCTAAAACTGCACTAGTAAAACCGAACGCAAGCGAATCAGGCTACTCTCCAGATGTGCTGTTGCTCAATCGCACAAACCTTGTAAATGAACCATTGTGGAAAAAACAATCAACTGTAATTAATGGTGCTTCAATTCCATTAGTTGTAGAAGTCGTTTCAACTAATTGGGACGATGATTACTATACAAAACAGGGTAAATATGAAAATATAGGCATACCTGAATACTGGATTGTTGATTATCTTGGACTGGGGGCTAAAAAGTTTACTGGCAATCCCAAACAACCGACCTTATCGATTTATGAGTTGATTGACGATGAATATCAGGTAACTCAGTTTAGGGGTAACAACCAAATCGTGTCTCCTACTTTTCCCCATCTTAACCTTACCGCACAACGGATTTTTGATGCGGCTTTGCAGATTTAATTTATACCTTGCAGTACCGTATTTTTCGCTATAAAATTGCTTCGGATTTTTGCGCCTTTATAATGCCACATTCCAACTCAAAATCAACTTGCGGCTAAATTATAATTTCGTTGGTAGCTAGCAAATTCTACAATTTGAGAAGTGCAAGCTACTATAGTGTCGTTGATGGCTGCTTGCATTTCTTGTGAGTAAGGGTAATGAGCAAATTCGTACTCAATTAGTTGTGTAAGAGAATGCATCTCATAAAGACTTTGGCAATCGTATACTAGCTTTTGTACGGAACGTTGCCAGCGTTCAAAAATACGGTAGCTGAAAAAGCTGCTGCATACCCCACCTTTTTCATCCCAGTAGGAAATACAAATTTGATGCTTGAGATATTTGACTTTCTTGATTTTTTTAACATCATACCCTCTAGCCATGAGAGCTTTGATAATTCTGGCATCGTCAAAACGCCAAATTTCTGGTTTAATTTTATTGAGCGATATTAAACCTTGAGGTTTACTTAGAGTCCTATTTCGTAGATTGCTAGCCATGATGCACCCGCTTCCTAATATTAGTAAGCATAATTATTCCTTTAGTTGCAATATTACAACTAAAGGAATAATACAAATATTAGGTAAGTTTGTCAAGCCAAAAGTGAAATTGTAAAATTGAAAGTAAAACTTTGATGCAAGTGGAGTAACCACAGTACCTGTGAATGACGAAAGCAGAAAAAAATTAATCGAAATTATCAAGCAGGCTCGTGGTGATATGAGTCAGCGAGGTTTTGGTAAGCTACTAGGAGTTTCTGCGACTGCCGTTCAGATGTGGGAAAAAGGTGCGAAGGTACCAGATACCGAGAATTTATCTCGAATCGCATCTCGAGCCGGTTATACGATGGAGGAATTGCTTTCTTGTTTAGAAGGTAAACCCATACAAGAAGCTTCAGACTTTACCATTATTCTCAGGCAAATCAATAATATGCCTTTGTCGCAAGTTGCTTTGATTGTTCAAGCTGGTGCAAATCGATTAGCTCTGGCAATGGAGTCCCAGGAAGAACAGGTAAAAGTAAGTTGAAAGGTAATAAATTAAACTTATGTTTTCTTTATACCAATTAGTTAATTTGTACTTAGCTCGATTGCGATCGCATGAGCGCGTGCAGTCGCGCATATCGCGCTCATAGCTGACTTGTCAGTTCGCACGTAATTATTAGCAATGCAGTTCAATACTGCAAAGGATAGGATATTTGCAGGTTCGGTGTAGCTTTCTTCGCAACCTCATGCCTTGCCCGTGTACATATAAATACTTATTTAGGGTTTTTAAGCTTAATACCAATTCACAAAAATCATGATACACATGAATAGTCGTAAGGGCACGGCAGTGCCGTGCCCCTACCCGACATATTTGTATCAACAGTAAAGTTAAATAGTATAACCGACAAGTAGTGCAACGCAATTACGAAATTGCGTAAATTTTCCCTATCGCAGGTTAAATGTTTCTGTTGGATAATTTCTAAATCCTAAATGCGATCTGCTACAACAAATTAATTTTGGAAATTAACGTAAACTCGGATCTTGAGTTAAATCAATTTCCAAGCAATTTATGCAATTTGCTATACCAACGCAATACAATTTCCTTCCGCGTTTTTACCGACTAGCAAGCGTGAGCGTCCTTTCTAATATGATGGTTCCTCTAGCTGGTTTGGTTGATATTGCTTTCTTGGGACATTTGGCAGATATTCGGCATTTAGCAGGTGTGATTCTGGCAACTATTCTTTTTGATTACCTGTACCGCGTTCTCAAATTTTTACGTACCAGCACAAATGCGATCGCATCCCATGCTGTTGGACTCGATGATGCAAAAGCTGTTCTATTAGCTCTTTTGCGGAGTGGTTTGATTGCTTTGGCTATGGGTTTGGTAATTTTGCTGTTGCAATATCCCCTCCAAAAGGTGGGATTTACGATTTTGAGCGGTTCCCCAGAGATTGAAGCTTCGGGGATTGATTATTTTAACGCTCGGATTTGGGGTGCCCCTGCTGTCTTACTTAACTTTGTTTTAATTGGTTGGTTTTTGGGACGAGAAATGAACGGTGCAGTGCTGTTGATGTCGCTCGTCGGGAATGGTTCTAATGTGGGTTTAGACTATCTGATGATAGTTAAATTCGG
>QQTW01001583.1_pt1 | contig 16026 bp, 16 predicted proteins | sample 1904831 | NCBI WGS metagenome assembly QQTW01 (sample SAMN09435610, study PRJNA476489) | Subsurface metagenome, whole genome shotgun sequencing project. | reverse complement strand
TGCGCGCGTCATTTGCCGTGTCCACAAAGGTGGTTTCTTGATCCAAAGACAGCAAACCTGCCTTCTTGCCCCAACCGCCACCACCACCGGACAATCGATGGAGCTTCGCGCCACGCTTTATTATGGTTGACAGGATTTCAGACCACGGGAGTGCACTTGCCGTCGAACCAACATTCGAAGTCGATGTGACCGCATTATCGCCTTGGGGGGCCGGGGTGGGGCGTACATCTTTGAGCAGCGAGTTATACATCGCGTATAGGTGCGAAGGGATAACTAGTGCCCACACACCCGTGGGCGATGGTGGCACATCAGTAGTCCGGAAGTGCGACGTGATAGCTTCCTCCAGCTCTCTCGACGCCGGAATGCTCTCCGGGGGATCGGTGTCCACTGAGATGCGACGGACGATGTTGCCCATGCACCCCTCAACCTTGCGAGGGCGAGTCAGCGCCGTAAGATCGGTGGAGATGCTGATATCAACGTTGCGGGTATTCTCGCTGCCTGGAACGAACAGCTCGAAGCATTGGTCACCTCCTTCTACGACCTTGCCGAGCTCGAGGAGTGTTCCATCTCTTTTCTTCTGCCACCAATACGTATACATTGTCGAGGTTTTACCGGTCTGGAAGATTGTGTTCGCCAGAGAGATCTCAAGGTCGTAAGCATGATATAGAAGCTCCTTCCCTGTGCCATTCGCGTCGCCAGGCGGTTCTGCTCGTAGTTGAGCTGTAACAGAGCCTGGGGAGGCCGCCTTATCTGCGGAAACGCCAGAAAAGTCCGCGCGTATTGACTGACCACCCAATGCGAGGAAAGAAAGTCCCTTATATATGTCTCTTGACACATGATGCTCCTCTTGCTCGGAAGCTATTGTCGCATTAGGCGTTGCTGCCGACAATCTCTTCCCAAAAGGTATCTCATCGACTGCAGCCACCAACGCGTAGAAGTCCAGCGCTTTGGCTGAGTTCGAGATGTAATTCTTGAAAAGTCTTTCCACGGCACTGGAGGCGAAATTGTGATTCGTCAACTGAGCGGCGAGCGATGCTGTAACAAAGATGACCGCCGTGAAGCTTTCGTACCGGTCATCGACCGTGGTGGAAACAGGTTCAAGCTCGCTGATTACTCCTTGTAAGTCCTATACGCACGAGTTGAGTCGTCAGAGAGATATCAGTAGCATTGGATCATGGCGGCGCTCACATCTTTTGCTGGGTTCTTCGACACAACGACACCGGCCGCCAGCGGAACCGGATGTAGCTTGTTCGAGTAGCAGACAGAGCAGGATCGAAACAGGCGCCGCTCGCAACCTGCTAGTCTCCCGAGGCCGACATGTATTCGTCGGCATCTTGAAAGCATCAAAGACTCTCTGGTGCCACTGAGCAGCAGACGACCAAGGCCGAGGCCAAAGACCATTCTCGGGCGTCCATGAGGAGAGAGCGACAACGGCTCAGCGCCCTGAGTTTGCGGCTAGAGGTCGCATTTGCACACAAAGATGCATCATCTCATTCGTGTACATGTATTATTGACTCAATCTTGCATGACCATATCTGAGATCTGAGAACTGAGCTAATGTCGGCTCTGGACTGAAAAGGGCATGGTACGAAATAGTTACTCGATCCCCAATGCAGCTACTTAGCCGATAGGGCTGAAGGATTTCCCAGTTCCGGGAGGCTGACCGAACGGGAGGGTTTCTAGATGCAACGTAAGGTTTTCACGACATAGATTGTTGCTTCTTATTACGACGTCTTTTGTATTGGCTCTACGCCTGGTACCGATTATGCGTTCTGGACTCTCAGGCCTGTTCCTCACTCCTTGAACCGCCTGCGCCCGTGCGCTCATCCTACGGTAAACGCGGACAGGGGGCGAGGAGGCGACTCGTGGCACGTCGGCAGACGGTTCGTGATCCACACTTCAGTCCCCTCAGAGCGCTCAATGGAGACCTCTGTGGCTTGACGAAGGCATTCGACTAACAGTCTGACTGGATCGGGCTTCAGGGCGCGAGTTGGGTGATCTGACGGGGCATATTCGAGATGCCACCTCCGCGACCGTTGCGGAGGACAAATCCCATCACCATCATGCTTGCGACAGTCCTTGCCGTTGGATTTCTCTACTTCTTCTTCTCCTCGCCTGATGACGCGCCCGCCAGCAAACAGACTCTCGCCTCGAAGGATCCCGCTTCGAACGTATTGTCACCTCCTTCGCTTCCTTTTCTCAAGTCGAAACCCGATGGCAAGCAAACGGCTCCGCCGGTCGTTCATTATCATCTGAACAACTTGACGACTTCTAGCACTCCGGTTGAGAATCGGGAGACAGTGCTGATCCTCACGCCCTTGGCCAAGTTTTATCCGGGGTACTGGGACAATCTGATGAAGCTGTCGTATCCCCATGATCTCATATCGCTTGGCTTCATAATACCAAAGGGAAAAGAGGGCAACCTTGCGACAGCTGCCCTGCAGGAACAGGTCGCAAAGGCGCAGGGAGGCTCCAAGAAACACAGATTCGCCAGCGTGACGATTCTACGACAGGACACCGAGTCTCCGCTCACATCACAAGACGAATCCGAGAGGCACAAGTTGAGCAATCAAAAAGAGAGGCGGGCCGCAATGTCCAAAGCGCGCAACTCACTTCTATTCACGACACTAGGCCCAACGACCTCGTGGGTGCTGTGGCTGGATGCCGACATCATCGAAACGCCTGCGACGCTGATTCAGGATCTTGCAAGCCACAACAAGCCCATCATCGTACCAAACTGCTATCAGCGCTACTACAACGGAGAGAAAAAGTCCATGGACGTGCGAGCATATGACTTCAACTCCTGGATCGACAGTGAGAAGGCGCATCAACTGGCAGCGGCAATGGGCAAAGACGATATCTTGCTGGAAGGCTATGCGGAAATGCCTACATACAGGATGCTCATGGCGTACATGGTGGATATGCAAAAACTGGACCCGGCAAGAGAAGTGGAGCTGGATGGCGTGGGTGGAACGGCGCTCCTGGTCAAAGCCGAAGTGCATCGTGACGGCGCAATGTTCCCGCCGTTTGCGTTCTACCACCTGATTGAGACCGAGGGCTTCGCGAAGATGGCAGCGAGGCTGGGATGGAAGTCTTGGGGCTTACCCGATTACTTTGTGAGTCTCAATCCTCAAGAGTCGGAACACTGTGTGACTAACCATGCGCAGGTATACCATTACAACGAATAGATTTTGGATTCTGCACACTGTGGCCGGCCCGCACAGGCAGAGCTGTTTGTACATTGGGCGGCGTTGAGGGAAGCATCCGTGTATATCATGGCTACCATATCTAGCATGTTGAATGTATGTACTCCGTACATTGGGTGTAGTTCTGAAAATGCGTGAATATCAAATATATTCTTTGACGGCATGAAGTACAAGGTGTGCGTCTACTTCATGGCGACAACGCCCTTCGTTAAGAACTCCGAGCCTGAAAAGAAACCGAGTGGTCGGCTACCATGGTTTATAGCTCTACCTCTTGTTGTTTGGTAGGTATCGCACCTGGAAGGCTTCTCAAAACCAAGAGGTGTTGCAGGTTTTCGACTCAAGGGCTGGACGTGATACCTGGCGGACTAATGTTGCTCCACGCTTTCCGCGCGTCTGCGCTGAGGGGCACCACTTGAACCAGAGCTCAAATCCGGCAATTATAGAAGCCTAATCGCACCACCACATTGTGTTCCCAGGACAACAAATAACGTCCGCATTCGAAGGACACCGCTAGAGCTGGCAGAGCGCCTTGCGAGATGGCGGAGCCTCCGATCGGTACGCCAATGGTCTCAAATGATTTTGCGAAATGTCTTGCTAATGCTCAAACGCTCATAGTCCTCGATGGAGGCACGGGGTTTCTCAAGGCCGGATATGCCGGGCAGGTCCGTTCGCGCTCTGAGACTCTAGACTTGTAGTCCAGAGCACTGATATCGGCGCTCAATCGCATAGAATTTCCCAGACCATCAGTACCCTTCAATAGTTGGCCGGCCTATACTACGGTCCGAGGAACGCGCGGGAGATATAGTGGTGAAGGACATAATGTGCGGAGACGAGGCGGCAGCAGCTCGATCGATGCTCCAAGTGACATACCCCGTACGTTAGTCTACGCCGTCCCGCGAGCTCGAGGACGAGGAGGAATTTTATTACGGATGCCTGGAGCGCATGCTGACACCGCACAACGGACGCCAGATGGAGAATGGTATCGTGAAGAGATGGGATGACATGCAGCACCTCTGGGACTTTACCTTCTACGAGAAGATGCGGATAGACCCTTCCGGGCGGAAGATCCTCCTGACCGAGCCACCGATGAACCCTCTGAAGAACCGAGAACAGATGTGTGAGGTGATGTTTGAGCGCTACAACTTCGGAGGAGTCTACGTTGCGATACAAGCCGTGCTGGCACTGTACGCTCAGGGGCTGTCGTCGGGAGTGGTCGTCGATTCGGGGGACGGAGTCACGCACATCGTGCCCGTCTACGAGAGCACGGTGCTCAACCACCTGACAAGACGACTGGATGTTGCAGGTCGGGACGTGACGCGGAACCTCATCGCCCTCCTCTTGCGAAGAGGTTACGCCCTGAACCGGACGGCGGACTTTGAAACGGTGCGCCAAATCAAGGAGAAGCTGTGCTACGTCTCGTACGATCTGGCGCTCGATCAACGACTCAGCGAGGACACGACCGTGCTGGTGGAATCCTACACGCTTCCGGATGGGAGGGTGATACGGGTAGGGAGCGAGCGTTTCGAGGCGCCAGAGTGTCTGTTCCAACCGCACCTGGTGGACGTCGAGCAGCCTGGCATAGCCGAGTTTCTGTTCAATGCCATCCAGGCCGCCGACGTGGATGTCAGGAGCAGCCTGTACAAGGCGATTGTGCTGAGTGGGGGTAGCAGCATGTATCCGGGTCTGCCGAGTCGGCTGGAGAAGGAGCTGAAGCAGCTGTGGTTGACGCGGGTGCTGAAAGGGAACCCCGAGAGACTGAACGTGAGTAGAAATTCGATCCTATACAAGTGCATGATTGATTCGTGCTAACCCCATATCTCCTCCAGAAATTCAAAGTTCGCATCGAGGATCCGCCTCGCAGGAGGCACATGGTGTTCTTAGGAGGCGCCGTGCTGGCGAACATTGTAAGTTATGTCCAGGGATTTTGTGCGTTGAACTGGGAGCTCACATCACCGCACAGATGGCAGACAAGGAGAACATGTGGATATCGAAGCAGGAGTGGCAGGAGCAAGGGGCGCGTGCATTAGAGAAGCTAGGAGCCCGATGAGCGTAGAATCACAGTGCATCAACGGAAAAAGCATTCGATTATGCTGAGTATCCCACCAGGCCCACCCTTCAGCTACTCTGTGATGCACAGGACCTCACAAACTCGCCTTAGACCAACCGGAGATATAGACTGATATGGGAAGAAATGTCACAACAGCATGTACATCCCAGGCCGTTCGTGTATTACTGTCGGTCAAGGGGCTGATAGAGCCGGCCAACCCCTCCCAGTCCAAGTCAATGAGCAATCAGGTGCCGAGCCGCCAGGCTGCTAGATTGAAGGACCTGAGGCGATGCCATGCATGTGCCATATTAATGTAACCTGCTGTCATATGCTTGTGTAAACATCTCCGTGTACGATGATCGGCTTGCAGCCGGAAGCATGGGATGCCTTCCGAACGAATGCACCCTGCATCTGCTCTCGGGCTCGAGATGTTCGAAAAAGGGATTCTCACCCATTTGCATGCCTCCTTCTTCTTAGTGGTAATAACCGCAACGGCATATTAGCTAAATCTAATTGAACGTTTGAGACACGGTTGTGCCAGATTGAAGAATCGAGAAACCATGGTACAGCCTCAACTTACCCTCGCCGGGCCATACGAAGTACCGGTACATGCAATCGCACATGGATGTACGTACATTCAGACATTGGATGAGATGCGCCTAACAAGACCAACGTTGGCAAGCTACGGAATGATCATCCTGGTGATCCCCTCTTCCCTGGCGCCCAGAGCCTCTTCAGACGCTTGGCATAAGGGCCCGCCCAAGCGACAGCCGCGGCCGTAGGGACTCTGTATCTCCGGGCGGAATACATAAACCGGCGCCCGCCGCGGGAGCAATAATAAGAGCCCTCGGAGGCGGAGTCCGTCAGCATCATCGTCACGATATCACTCCCGCTGGTGGCACCGTGTGACACTTCACTGGAATGTCATCATTACCAACTCCTCTGTTCCCGTTGCCGCAAGCGCTAACCTCAGACGATACAGAAGTTGCACCTTCTTACGGCCTTCCATCGTCTCTTCCTGCGAGAAGAATACCACATCACCGTGGACATAAACGTCGTCTGGTCTGAGACTAGACACGACCAAACAGCAATCCAACGAAAGGAACGAAGATTAGAAGAGACGTTGAACGAAAGACCATATATAATCCTCTTGTCAGACCCGCGTCTCGGTCCACCACATCGTCGAGTTCATCCATCATGCCAGCCGACCGCTCTCCAACATTCTTCTCGGGCACCGCTCCGCTCTCTCCGATCCAGATCCCCGGCGCGAAGCAATCTCAACCACGTCTGCGGACCTCTCCACCACGACCGCGCCGTCCCGCCGGCCCGCTCACGCTCAAGTCGCTGCCACGCTTCCACCCAGCAAACTTCCCGTCCTCCCACCACTCCAGCATCGCCAACACGCCCGGCACGAACGTCAACAGCCCGCAGCCTCCGGTGTCTCCTCGGTCGCAGCAGCGACAGCTCTCTGAGGCCCAGCGGCAGCTCTACCTCTACCAGCGGGAGCTGCTGGCGAGCACCGGCAGAACCAAGGCCGGCGGTCCGGGAGCCAGTCCCGCCAGTCCGCGGCTCGCTCCGCTGGGCAGTCCCGGCCCTGTCACGCCTCTGGAGCTGGAAGAGCAAGATTGCTACCTCACGGCCGGCTCCGGATCTTCTGCATATCAGAACGGCGGCCAGCGCGATAGCTACGATCAGGCCATGAGAGAAGAGATGCGTCGAAAAGGAGAGTCCTCGCCCAAGAGTCCGCCAGTAGCAGCCAGTGCGCGCTAGACGCACGCTTGTGCTTCTGTACAGACATCTTCCTGCAGCTTGTCCGAACCAAAAGTCCCTCGTCGACCTTTGCTTTTCGAAATCACTTGCTTTCATTCGGTTTCCCATGCCCGAAAAGGTCACACGTTTCTCCCAACATTGCACTACGGCGACAACACGCATCACGGAAACTTTACCACAGTCTGGCAGCGTGCTTTCCACAGTCATTTGACTGCTTTCCTATAGATTCGATGCTTATTACGGACTTCATTTCGCTTCCGTTGCGCAGCTGGCTGGGTGCGGCGGGTTTTCTCAACTTCTTCTATGATACCAATCGTTTTCCTCTTTCAAGACGCATCGGAGGCGCTGGGTAGAATCGATACCCTTAGACCTGCGCTCATGGTCCACTGTCTGCAAGACTCAGATACCCTCTGCGTTCCGCAGATCGAGTCGTTCGCTGAGAGTCCGGAGAAGGCGTCTTTACTTTCGTTCAATGTGTCAGAACTCTTTCGTGTATATTTACGGATGGAAAGCATAGAGCGAACCGCATCTGCCGCCGATCGGGCTGATCCTGTGGGAGTGAGCTCGGCGGATGCGTTGTTGTATGTACGTATTCTTGCTGTGGGAAGATCAACAGTCATTCAGCGACACATGCGAATCTGTCGCTGAATTCATAAACCGTCCAATCCGAGAAAGCTGTGTGCGCGCGAGGCGCACTCAGTGGGTATCATCGACGACAGAAGTGGTAAAGACGCGCTCTGCGGGCCTTTCAATCTCGATTCCCTTCACTTTCTCACTGTCTCCCCTCTTCCTTTCGCTCAATCAAAAGCACGGAAACAGACCCCCAGTATATCACACCCGCATCCACGCCGCGAGCGTGGTGCATGTCTGCCCGAACGCTGCACCTCGCCGTTCACGCTCAAGAAAGCGTCCACCCATCAGACCCTCGTTGCGCAGATCGCCATTAGGGTCCCGATCCATGAAACGGCCGGCCGGCCGGCCGGCACAGCGCGAAAGGGTGACTTGTACGCAGCGACTTCCAAATCATATTATCAAACCCTTAGGCGGCGTGTGAGAAAGCCAGTCCGCTGGCGTCATGGCGCCATGCTCTTAATAAGGTTGCAGGCGGTAAGCCTCTCCAAATCACTCAAGGTTGCACCCGGCCGGCCCCGGTAGACATTGAAGAAGATGCTAACGTGGTCTTTTGCTGTGATGTACCTCTACTTGCCCAAGGACAGCGACGTCACCGATGCAAGACCCTTGGGACCCTTTGGACCCTTTCCGCCGCTTGGCTTGTAAAGCTTCTTGGCACTAAAGCGCCTCTCCCGCTCGGCTCCGGCCTAAGGCCCCGCCGCATCTCCGCGATGCTGGTTGTGTCTTTCTTGCCATCCATGGGCATTCGTCTGATCTTTTTGCTTGTTACCCGCTCGCTTGGATTGTCGCAAAATTCCCCAGTCAACGCGAAGGGTTGTGGCAGTTGTTGCTGGATATGTGCTCGTCATGAAATGACCTTTTCAAAGCCAAGAATTCCATCAGATCTGGAGGTGAGGTCGGAGTCAATCCCGATGGCTGCGGAACAGATCGGATCTTGTCTGCTTCTGGCGACGTCAGCGGCGGATGAGATTTTCAGCGAGACCGGGTGAGATGGTGGTAATCATTCGGAGAGCCGAAGGACGGGCCTGTGTCTACGCCGCAACCGCTCCAGACCAGCTGGAAGGGATGGGAGGTCCTAGCGGACCGGGTGCGTTAAGTTGTGAACGTTCATGATGTCCTTGAACAAGCAGTGTCCTTAGGAGCCATGGTTGTCGATCGTTGGCATGATTCTATATGCTGATATGATAGCGTACAGTCCCACTTGAGTCCTTGGCTGCTCTCCGAGTCTTCGTATAAGCCCTCTGTGCGGTGGGTATCGAACGACCAAACTCAGTGCGACATCAACTGGGCATTTGGTCCAACTGCGGCTCACTTGAGACTCCAGCTGGGACGTCAATATGTAAAACACGTTTATCGTTTGCTAAGCCAGAGCACCCTCGCATGCACCATTAGAAAGACACCAGACCTTGATGGACGTATAGATAGAATGCCGGGTTGCACTTACCAACCTCACAATAGATTGATTCGTGATCCTCAAAATTCCAAAAAGAGTGCGATTCTGAGCATATGTAAGCTACCTGATATAACGACGACACGAGCCACCGCGCACCTATGCGTAGCACGGAGTAACATCTTTCCTGAGAGAGCGTGAGAGGAAGTTGAAATTTTGCAATGAACGCCTGTTGCGCGAGAGAATGCAGATCCAAGCCGGGAAGTTTTGGGTGGGTATAGTGAGAAGAACTTCAGTATCAAATGCTTGAAAGAAAGCAGAATGAAAACAGAAACCCCGCTTCAATCCGTTGCGACCTTTGCAATGAAGATATTGCATGCTCAAGTAGGCAGTCAATTGCGAAAAGAAAAGAAGTTATGGAACCGCTCAGCATGCAGAAAGCCACCAAAAAATTCATTCAAACCTCCGCCTGCTTCTCCGCCTGCTTCTCCGCCGCCGAACTCCCCATGTCATCTCGCTCATTCCACTTCATATCACTGACATTAGCCCCCATCTCCCTGATAGTCGCTTCCCACTGCCCACTGACGACCCGATCACGAATCTCCTCACCGGAGAGCGCGTCAAGCTTATTACGCAGCGCCTCGTCCGGCGTACCTGGCGCCGGATCCTCTGCCTCCGGCGCCAGAATGTCGCGCTTGACCTGCTGCCCGATGCGATGCACGCGGCCTTCCTCGAGCGCGAGCGCGCGCGACGCAAGAGACACGTCCGAGGCGTGGCGGGTCCATTTGGCGCGGCGCACGTCGTTGGCATCGGCGTCGGCGTCGGCATCCGGGTCCTCTTCGTCGCGGGGAATGGTGATGTCCGTGACCGCGTCGGATAGGCCCTGATCGGCGCTGACGAGCGAGCTGACCGGCGAGGAGGCGCGGCTGCCCCTGTTCGAATGGCTGCCGGCGGCTTCGAAGGTGGTCGGGCCCGGGAGGCGGGTTTCGGGGTACTCGTCCTCGAAGCGTTGAATCATGCCTCGTAAGGTTTGATCGAGGAAAGAGAGGCGTCCTGCGTTGAAGTTAGCAGCCGTAATTCGTGAGTAAGAGAAGGGTTGTCCACTGACTGTAAGCCAGCTCGTCACCGGCCTTGAGCTCACGAACGAGTGCCGGTTGCAGCCTGGTCCTGATCTTCCGCGCACTGTTGAGAAGGTGCTTCGACATCTCCTTTGCCTTTGCCTTTCCAATCGCTGCATCATCTGCCATATGGTTGGGTGTCGCTGTCCCACTCGTCGGGATTGACCTGTGGCGGCTGTCCGCTGTCTTGTTGAGGAGGCAGTAGCTCAATGCCTTGACGACACCCGTTCCACCGACAATATAATCATCGTCAGGGGCGGTTTCATCCCCGCCTTCGGTCTCCTGGCCTCCTTCTGGCGGACCGACAAGATGTACCAGAACTTCCGGCACAGCGACCTCTTTCTCTCCGACTTGCACATCGTCCGTGGGACCAATCCCATCAAAGGATTTGGCAGCCTCCACGGCTGTGAAGCGCTCCATGTTCCGTAAACAGTACGCAACAACCTGTTTCGCCAATGCCTTGACAACCTCACTACTTGCCGGCGCGGGTACGTCAATGTCGACGCAAATTATAGACTCGGAGACTCGGACGGCTGCCATCAAGGAGGCATACAGCGCCGCGGCCTCCTCCTGGCTGGATTCATCGGTAGCAGAAGCCAGGGCCGACAGCTGTGGATTCTCAAGTATGTTGAGGTGAGCGAGGTGTGGGCTCTCAGGTAGTATTTCTGCGAGACGAATGGCCTGAGCCGCCGACATGGACACGTCATTCAAGTGAAGACGCTTGAGCAATCCCAGCTTCGGGATATATTTTCGTAAAAGGCCAAGAGCGCTCGGATCAGTGCTGAAGAGATCACGATTGTGGGAAAGGTCGATAAATCGGAACTGGCGCAGAGAAACTAGAGCGGGGAAGAGAGGACGCAGTGACTCCGGACTGAGATGGCAGTTCGACAAGCTGAGTGCCCAAATATCGCACTTATCGGTAAGAGCTGCGCATAGCTTGCCAAGCTTGTCTCTCAAGTCGTTGCCTCCAAGGTCCAAACCTTCGCACACTCCGGATCGTAGGTAGTGGCCAATGTGTTCCAGTCCTTCAAGATCAATGTTGTTGCCAGCGAGTCCCAGTCTACGCAAGCCACTGACGGTCACACCGCCAACGATATGCCGGATGTCGTGCGCAGATAGATTACACTCCGCCATGATGAGCTCTTCCAATTGCGAACCGGCTCGACGTTCTGCTATCGCCTTCGACAGTAGTTCCGCCATATCCACAGAAGATGGTGGACCGTCAGTTATTGCCTCTGACGCACCAGTCTCTGCTGCCGGAGGTGTCTTTGGGAACGCAATCATGGAGAGGTCAATAGCCTTGATAGACTTGCACATGTACAAGAACAAGCTGATGTATTTCCATCCGTCGCGCGTGATTCTCGGATTGTTCTTGAAGGAAAGCTTCTCAATGACCCCGACGTACTCGACGAGTTTGCTGCGTTCGCCGTTCGAGCCCTGACGCCGACTCTGGACTTGTTCCGGAGTTTTTGCTGCCAAGAGCCCGGCCAGAACAACGCGCACAGCTTCGTCGGTCATGTTCGCGTCCTCCAAAAGCACTTTTCTGACAGGTACTACGGCCAACCAGTCTCCAAGAGTTGCAAAATCGGCAGGCTGAAGCCGTGACCCGGTCAAATCAAGCATTGTGACGACGCCCGGCGTTGCGACTGGACAGACGTCCGGAGCACTGAGTTGCTCCGTGATTCGCTTGAGGATCGGAGTCTCTCTTAGCTGACAGCAACGGCGATAGATTCTTACCGGGTCTGTCGTGGGTCGTTCATTTACTTTCGGAGCTGGAGGCCGGCTCGGTGTCGATGTTCCAGTGGAAGTCTCCGACGCACTCTTGTCGACGGTTGCGGGGATTTGCAGTGGTATGGAGCCATTCTCCTCCGCTTTGCGTCTCTTCTTGTCCTTCCGCTCCTGTCGCTCTTCTTCCGTGCGCTTCTTTTTGTCCCTTTTCGACAGAGAGTCCTTCTCCTCCTTTCCTGTCATCGTCGAATCCACAGTGATGCCATTGGCCTGACCCAGCTCGTCGGTGGATCCCTCCGCTGACTCGACTTCATCCTTCTTGATCGCAGCAGCTTCAGGATTTCTCAGCGCGGAACCCTCACCCTTCTCTTTCAGCTTCTTGTCCTGATTCTTTTTCTTCTTCTCCGCAGCATCCTCCTCGTCGTCCTGAAAGATAGGGCCGCCTGCGATTTCGACGTCGACCGAGAAAGCCACTCGTCTCAGCTTCGACTGGCTGACTTCCGGCAACGCATATCGCTCTCGGTTCGGATCCAGGTTCAACACCATTCTCGGACACATGCATCCTTTCGCAACCGACTTTCCTCCCAGCCCTCCCTGCGAGCTCGAGGACAGGCGTCGAAACGCGCTCGAGAAAAAGGACGAACCTCCTGCCTTCGGCGGTTGCGGGACATATGGTTCCAAGCCAGGCGATTGTCCTTTCTGTGCCTGCTCCGCGGCCTGTCGCACCGCGCTCTGACCGTTTGCCGGTGCATTGCTATGACTTGATTGGTTGCCGTTCGCTTGCTGCTTTGCGGTAGAAAGCGTTCCGTTGGCTGTAGCAGGCGAAGTGGATGCTGAGCTGGAGGAGAACTTGGAGCTCAGGCTTGATATCCAAGAGTTGCGCCTTGGGCTGGCTTTGGCTGGGTCGGGGGACAGCGCGACATTAGGTTGGGTCTGCGATTTTTCCGCGCTCGAGCGAGTGAGGAAAGCAGGTCTCTTTGACTGTGATTTCGTCGTCACTGTAGGAACCGGCGCAGGAGGTAATGGAGATGGCGGATTCGTGGGCTGAAGAGGCGCGGAAGTTGGCGCGGAAGTTGGCGCAACTGGGACGTTAGGTTCCGCGCCGCGGGAGGAGGTGGTCGAATGAGTGTCACGCGCAAGTGAGGGGGCAGGGGGCGCTTTAATTCCATGGCCGTGGTCTGCGCTACGATTAGCCCATGGTGGAAACAGAGCCGTCAGAGGGCTGCGGAGGAGAATGAGAGCCATTGTACGGAGTAAGGCAGGAAAGCAGTGGCGCATGCGCTCACCTTTTGTAGAGTGGTGCAACCAGCTGACATCGACTCCGTGTATGCTCTCCATGGCGAGAGCGAGCTGAGTCTGGAGAAGAAGGATGACAGGAGACAGAAAGGGCGCGAAGGGGCGCTGAACCCTTGTATCACCATCACCCGCTGGGCAGCATCGGCATCGGGTCTGGGGAGGCCGAAGGAGGGGAGAGGGGGCTTATCCACGATTACAGAGCACAGCTGAGCGCCAAGACCTGCTTACACGGACTAGTGGAGCTTCCTCGGCTAATAAGCTTTTAAGGCTGTTGATATCACTACAGTAATAGGTAGTAGTAAGTAAGCCACTAAATTCATCCAACAATCAAAGCGTACACAGGTAGAGCTCTGTATAGGTAACGATGATCCCTACTTGCACACGGGAAGGCTGCCAAAACCCCGGACGCTCACTTCTCGGTCGCGCTCACATCCTTCCGCCGAAGGGGCCGTTCTTGGCTTCACGCCATTTCGACCTCGAAATTTCTCAATCGTAGTCGGACTCCTCTTCATCTTCATCTTCATCTTCATCTTCATCTTCATCTTCCCTTCCTGCCGTGGTATCCGACTCCTCGGGCTTATCAGGACGCGGGTCACCGCCCCACTTGCCCCATCTGCTTATGCTTTCGGCTGCATAGTTGGCCTCGTTCAAGCAACGATACCCTGCTTTCCAGGCGGAGACTTCTTCACGAGTGATTCTTTGTGACGTGGGATCGGCGTTCTTTTTCCCGGCAACCTTGATGGTACCCCACACCTCCCAGTACAGCTCACCTCGAAGAGTCTGGGTATCCTTGAACGTAATCGTGGCCACGTTACCCTCAGAGAAAGTCGACTCTCCTTCCCCAGTTTCACGACCTCGCCATTGAAACTTTATCGTGTTCTTGAAGGTGCTCGGGTCAAGCTTTCTGGACCTGAGCGTTCCCTTAACGTCGCCGAAATCGAAAACGCCCCACATGTGAGAGCCGGTAGATGAAAGCCTGAGTTCCAAGCTCCTCGGAGCGTTGCTGTCGTTATCCAGCCCTGGAGCCGCGATTCTGTACGATCCGGCGAGGCTGGCGAGGGTAGCCGCCTTCGGAACCTAACGAAATTCATGTTAGTGAACCTGTTAATGCTTGCTCTCAGCCTCACTTACAGGCTGACTTGGACTTTCAAGAGTCTGTGCGGAAGCTTTGGTCTTGACCTTCTTGCGAGACACTTGCGGTCCGAATGCATCCGTCCAAATGGCTGCTTCCTCCAGTCTGCGCTTCTTGGTGGCCTTCTCGTGGGCTGCATCTTGCAGCTTCCTGAGTTCCTCGGTTTGTCAATCTGCTACCCGCTTTCGGTCGCGATACTCCCGAGTCAGGCGACTTTGCAGCTCTTCAATCTCAGCAGGCACCACGAACTCTCCATTATTAGCCTCTGCAGCTTTCAAGAGAGTCGCCTTCGCCTGACGCTTATTCGTCAGTCGCTCTGGACACTCAAGACCGTAATGGATGAGCTGCGCTATGTAGAAGGCGCCAATTTCGTCTTTATGGGGACGTGGCTGGTGCACTCGTGGCGTACCTGCCTTGGTCAGGACCGGCCCTGGATTCACGTAGGTCAATAGATGTATGAGCCGCCGAGAATCGCATCGCTCGTAATCCTTCTTGGAATGTACATAAACTTCGACAAGAAACCCCTGTGAGTTGAACTTGAAGGACCCCGAAGTCACCTCTATCGGCTTCGAGTACAACAGGGTCCTGAGCTCACGGATCCTTGCGGTATCTGGAGATTCGCGACTCATTTGGATATGATAGAGCTTGAGAGAGATGACCTCGAAGAATCTGCTTGTTACTCGACCCAGTAGTGGAGTTGATTGTGTTTCAAGGAAATCTCAAGCGGTGTAGGGAAAAAGCTTGTGAACGCTTGTCATCTCGACGAAGCCGTTCTGCCCCTGAGGTAGAGCGAGTGTATTCACATCCATGACAGCGCCCAATTAAGCGAAATGAGTGCGGCAGCGCGCAGATGAGGCGTCAGATGCTGTACGGAGTACTTACAGATGCGTGAGATAGGATGTTCATACTTTCGTTGATATCAATCGTACCTAGGTAGGGTGTAGTATATTCAGAGGCTGAACATTCGCGGCTATGAATCGCCTTGTATCTAGGCGAGCAGGAGCTGAGCGTTTCCCATGATGGACCTCCCAGGTGCGTCACGGCAGTGTGAGTTACACACCTAGGCAGGTAGTCAACTAAACTCATGCAGTGAGATCTCCATTTATGCTAGTAACGGTCAGCGATCGTGTAATAACAGTGAGCTTAGAGGGAGTATCTGCGGGAGGTGCATTTATCCACGGTGGCAAGGGCAAAGCCTGAGTCAAAGCGTCTTTCGGGATCCCAACCCACATCACTTCAACATTCGATGAGCAAGCAAAGCTGAGGTTCAATAGCAGTTTTCCTTTGTTTTGCAAGTAAGCTAACAACAATAACACACGGCCTTTTCAGGCACACTGATATGACCGAGCAAGGAAGTGGGAGGCGCCGTTTGCGCCAGGAGATCTGCACGATGAACTCGCAGTGATGGTGCAACGCTCATGTGCATTCACTCCATGTTCTCTTTGAGCGTCTGGATCCGTGCCTTGACCCGTTCTTGCTTCTCTTCCTTGGTCAGCTTCGAGTTCCTGTACTTGAGCGACTCCTTCTTCCACTCCTCCTTGCTCTTCTTCTCACCCTCGTCCTCGTCCTTCTTCCACGGGTCCTCGCGAATCTGCTTGTGAGCCTCGGCGTACAGCTCTTCCAAGCCGTCCGCTTCGATGTCGTCGTCAATGTAGCCCTGGAACTGCGACTTGTACCGCTCCTCGTCGTCGTCCGCCAGAGTCTCC
>QQTW01001582.1_pt1 | contig 16030 bp, 18 predicted proteins | sample 1904831 | NCBI WGS metagenome assembly QQTW01 (sample SAMN09435610, study PRJNA476489) | Subsurface metagenome, whole genome shotgun sequencing project. | reverse complement strand
CTGTCCTACCAAATACTCGAGCAAAGTAGTCAAGACCTCGTTTTTTTGACGAAATCCATTACTCAAGATGAGTATGACGTCAGATCTCAGGGGTTCGGCGGTTTCGGAGATAACGTGCCTCGGAGATTTTCATCCCCGTCTTTTCTCAGTCTTTTTCGTCGGAACCCACGGTGAGATTTCCCAGCAATCTACACCGAATGGGGCTCAACACATAAAGTTCAGTGTGATATATGCTGTCGTTGATATGCATCTTATGATTTCGGACCAGCGAGGTGCTACTTCAGCGCACCGCTCGATAGGATGGCAATGACAACCGAGTGGGATGCATTGGGTCGTCCAATTACTAAGGACTGGAGACAGATGCTTTGATAACTGACTCTCAAAGGAAGCCCCTTTCCACACTCGACCAGCCCAGTCGCTACAGTAAGATCTTGGATCACTTACGCAAAGGAAAGGTCCAAACCCACGTCTGCAGACGCTGCCTGGCAGGCAATTTGGGTGGAGAATCTCTGTTACTCATCGCCTTTCTCTTGGCATGGTGCATATCGTATGGATTTCGTCAAAAAAACGAGGTCTTGACTACTTTGCTCGAGTATTTGGTAGGACAGTGACTCGTTCCTTTTTTGCCTTTCTGCATTGACCGAATTCCCGCCCTTCAACCTCCCAACCGGAGTTCCTTGAAGACCAATTTGTGACTCTTTCAAGGCATCTATCTGTGACGAAGATCAAGTCTTCAAAATGCGTTGTCCACCGCCGCAGTCTCCCTAATTGTGAGTTGAGATGATTGTAGGTCAAGGTTTAGCGTGCCTTCCCGATTCGAACATGTCAGCGTTCCTTCCTATTCCGGTAACCGCAGTATACGTCACTCGTCTCCGACCTTGCTGCTGAATTCTTCCGGTCCCGACTTTTTCTCATCCCCAAATGCATGCAACAGAGAGTAATCAAAGCCCTTTGTCCTCTTCAGCCACCTGTAAAGCCAATCCGAGGGGCGAAGAAATCTTTCTATCAAGATTGATCGGCCAATGGACGTATGTCCGGCGGCACTGACCCGAAGAGAAGCGGAACATGGAGCTGTTGAGGCGTTGGACCCGTCGACTCAAGAGATCCTGCTCGTCTGCCATTCTTTTTTTCATTCTCATCCACCATCTCATCCACCCTGCTCTTTCGTCATGCTTCTGCAAGGCCACCAGTGTCGCTTCGACCCCTCCGCCAGCGCTCCTTTCACCGGATATCGTAAGATGTGTTCGGTCATGTATCGGAAGGGCTGCATCTGCAGAGATGACCATGCTTTCCGAAGACCTAGCTGCGGATCGGGGCTCGGCGACCATGCGACTCGCCGATCAAGCGTGGAGTGTTCTCGTTTCTCTCATCTTCCCGTAGGCTCGTCACCAGATCCGTCGTAAGTTCTGTGGGGTCAAAGTCGGAAGGGGTGCACCTGAAGAGACGACCCTGCCCTGCAAGGGAACAGACTGCGGATTCAGCCACGGTTCATCCGGTATGAGGATTGCCAAGTCGAGCAAGCTCCCTCGTCACCATGGCTTCGCTCTCGTGATCCTGCTGCTATCCCCGACCTGAGCTGTTGTTGTTTAGGCTGGGTCTTCGGTGCGTACACATTCTGTGAGTGCAAGGCGACTGGTATGCAGGCCGAGTCCGAGGTCACGGAGTGGAATCGGCGATGAAGGAGGTGACTCTCGTGACATGATGCGGCGCGCTCTATCGGTGCTGATGGTGTGCAACGATGAATAGAGGGAGGAGGGTCGACTGGGATGCGCCGGGGAGATGCAGGACGAACTGGCGATAGCACCCAGGTCAGTACTCCTGATGTGATTGTTTGCCGATGAAGGGAGCAGGGTATACCAGACTTTGTTCCGTCGAGCCCAGAAGGAATGGCCACTCCGTCGGTGCCCGGGAGCGGAGACCATGGCAGCTAAAGATCAGGCTGGAGCAGGTCGGTCGCTTGGACTCGTCTATCCGCTGAGCACCGGCTGGCTGGCAGAAGACATGGCCCCACCTGATGCGTCAGGATCATCATACGATAGAAGAACCATCCTGTAGGGGCTGTTGCATTTTGAGGCGAATAGGCAGTGTCCGACGGAGGTGGAAGAACAGCGTCCGATGAGCGTGAGAGGACGGTGCGACAAGGTAAGTCAAGAGTGCGACAACGGGTGTCAGACAAGGTGAGTGGGCAGTGGAGAAAGACAGTGTGAAGGTGAGTGAGCAGTGTCCGATGAGCTCAATAAGCATTGGATCCATTCTGGCTCGGCGCAAGGAAATCGACCTATCGACTTCGCCTACGTGGTCAATCGATCAATCTACATATCCCATCTGGAGATCAGGTTGCGGTAAAATGGTCAGGCTTTCGGAATATATTGCACGGTATAAGGCTCGAGTCACATTGCTTACGTCATTGGGAAAAAGACTTGAATGGTAAGATTGTGAAAAGGTAAGTAATGCTAGCGCAAATTCCGAGTTCTGGATACACCAAGTTCTGCACAAATCTGGCGAGAGCAGGCTACCTACGACTGGAGTTGTTTGATTCTCAGTCAAGGTGCCAACGCTCAAGCTCGACGATTGTGCGATGGCGATAATGGCGGCAGTCATCGGGATTTATCATCTCCAATGACCAGCCTTCCATAATCCAACGGACTGCACAGAGCATCAAAATCCCACAATCATCAAAATTGGTCTGTCGAACCTGACCAGCTGGTTCCCGGAGCTGCAACCCGGTAAGATCGAGTTCTCCGTTAGACAGGTCCCACAGATCATCGGTCACCTTCTGCCACTGTTCCTGCACTCTGTGCCTGTACCCCGGAATACTAGACAAAAAGTCCGCACGCCATGCTTGTCCCTGCTTGTGGACGTGGAACAACACCCAATGGTTCGGGGTAGAATCTTCGTGCAGGCTGACGACGAATGGAAAGAAATGATGTTGCACGTCTTCCAGTACAGCCGCCGGGTATCCAAATGGGGGCCACTTGCTATCGATTTCGACGCCATTGAACATCTGGGACGGCCAAGCCTGATACTTTGGCGTCTCCAGAAGGTTCGAGGTGTTGCCACGTTCAACGGCATCGAAATGACCATTGGCAGTATGGCAAACCAAAGCCAAATAGGCATCAACGACATGATCATCAAGCCACTGGCTACCGGTAAGCGTCTGGATACTGCTAGGCTTGATGGCGACTGGTGACTGCAGTAGGCCTTGCTTTGGCGCTGGTCCATCCTCGTATCGGCTTATGAGCTTCTGGTCAGCGTCAGTGATCTTGAGAATTTCATTGATGTCCGCTCGGCTGTTGACTGGCCTGGACCCTGCTCGCCCATGGCTTCGAAATGGCTGCCACGCCGATTTCTCCGCGGGCGGCAAGTGCGTAGGCTCGCTCAACTTCTCAAGATCCTTCAATGCGGTCTTGATATCTTTATCCTTGACCGTCGCATCTTGTTGATCAACCTCTTTCTTGTATAGGTTGATAAGTTGCCACAGTCGCAGGGAATGCTCTACGTGCCGTTGCTCTTGCTCCCGGACACCCTTCTTAGATGCAGTAGGTGACCGCAGGTCGTCTAGCTCGGACCGAGCAGCAATGGCGGTCATACTCAACCAACTATGGCCAGGAGCGTTGAGAGGCTTAGCCTGTGGGTATATCTATTTTAGACAAGCCATATCAGCGCTCAAGTCAACCAATATCCAAATCCATCGTCAGTCGTGGAGTTCATAAGCCTCAGTAGCACAGGAGGTGTGTCAAGGAAAGTTCAGTGCATGAAGCAGGGAATGAGTGACGCACCCACTTAGCAGCAACGATGACTGCCTTCGTTGCGCCAACGAGCTCATCTTTGGCAGCACCGGCAGCAGCGTTGTATGCTTTTGGTAAAGCCGATTGGAGGTATTTCAAGGCCAGCATGACCGGTCCAACATTGCGTTGGAATTTGGCCTTGCCGCTCTGGACCTCTTTGCTCAGCAGTACCAATGTTGTCCACGCCGTGTGTAGCCCAGGAATATCTGCCACCGCTTTGGGCTCAGCGGGCAGGGGTAGTTGCTCACCTGATTGCAGAGACATTGCGCTTGAACTCTCGATGACGGTTGCTTGTTATGCTGTTTTAAATGTACCAATTCAGTGCAAAAAGATTGCGAAAGCAGTGAGAATTCAGCAGCGGGTAGATACTCAGGTTCTGTTCTGTTGATCTTCGCGTCTGCCGCGCCAAATTCCTTCATGTGTTGGACAGTGTCTAGGAATACAACGCGAAGAATCAAGGGTCAAGGTGAGAGCACAACCATTAGAAAAACGATATGATACTCCTTATGCAAATTCTTCCCAAGCCAGGGGTAGTAGCCACAATGGAAATGGTGAGGGGCCGGTAGCTTCGCTGCTTAAACCTCCGAAGGATCGATACCTTCCGCCTCTGGCGACTTGTAGCTTTTGCTTGGGGAGAGGTCAAGGGTTCAATTGCTGGTCAAGGCGGCGAGGCAATGTTTGAGTATGACTGGATGCCAGCTTTCAATTTTGAAAGACCTTTTGATACGAAGGACGTCCGCAATGCCCAAAATACTTGTTCAGCACGGTCTCGGTCTACATTTGGGGTACGGCCAAATTTTGGCAAGTTTCCAGGGTTTCGAGTGGCTTCTCGAGTCCAATCAAAGCTGTCCTGCTCACAAGCGGGCGAGCAGAGCTTTTGCTTTCTCAAAACTCGGGGAAGGAATACATCTACGGCTATCAGTCCGCGTCCGATGATCGAGGAACTCTCCTTGTAGAACTGAAAAGGTGCAGTCATGCATGGGGGACATTAATCAGGCCATAATTTTAGACCTACTGGCATTGGCTTATCACTCACCGGCACTCGTTCCTTCACTGGCAAAAATTGTTCATAGCTCGCTCGAGAAGATCAAGATTGCTCCTCTCCACAGCTCTGGATACGGAAAGACACCAACACCTCAGCCACATAAGATTTTCCCAGGCGATCTGAAAACAGCAGCCAAGTTCTAGATCCAGATTGATACGAGCGGTATGGCCGGCGTCGTTACAACATAGTGATCTCGTGTCTTCCATAACGTCAACTTTCAGGGCCCTCGATCCAGGCTCTCAGTGCGTTCTCCGTCGATCCCTTGAGGCATATCGGATGCACGTCACCCGAACTGCATGGAGCCAAGAAGGAAGGGGTCTGGAGATTACCCTTTGCACTGTCAACCGAGCATCCCCGAACCGGTCGACCAAGGATTGTTCCGAGGGAAAATGAGATGGCTGCACAGTGGGCAAAAGAGTTGCCATCCAACAATGCCAACCCAGCATTGACCTGCCGCGTGGGATGGCTCATCAGTCTTTGGCCGTGCAACCATTGGCCTGGGGTCAGCCAGCCAGTGGGGATATCTCGTCGGTGCGTCGGCTTGATTATCGGTTTCGTTTGCTTGCCGCGGAGTTTTTACGTTTTATTCCCATAGAGAATTTGGCCGATGCTAGTCCGCCGTGCGTGGGACGAGTGGTTAGGTCGAAGAAGTGGCAATCCTACCACACTTACCATCCCCATCACATCCGACATACTCATCGCTTCGCTTCTCCAGCCAAATCCATTCGCATCAACGTGTTCATCATCTCTTGATCATCCACCCTTACCAAGAAATATGAAAGTCTTCCAAATCCTCACCTTCTTCACTCTAGGCGCCCTCCCCGCCCTAGCTCTCGCCGAACCCTCCAAGATACTCACTGAGAGACGAACGACGTTCACCTGTGCGGCGGGCAAGCGCGCCCAATGCTGCGACGTATTCCTCGCTGGGGTTGGGACACAACCGACCGGCATTGGCCTGGGGTGCTCCCCCCGGCCCGAAGGTGGCGCATGTGGCGCAGACGAGTCGGGAGCGTGCTGTATGATTCAAGTGAGTGGTTCAATTATGATTTGAGCGGACTTGAGGAGGCGGTGGCTGACACTGGGCTTAGGGAATAGCTGTCAGTGGGCAAAGCGCTCAGCTGGAGTGTACTCCGCCAGGCACTTAGGTGATCACAACAAAGGAGAACTCGTGTGACGTTTTCAAGGGGTTTGGGTGGGACAGGGAAGGAGATGTTCCTTAGCAACATGCTTGAGTATAGTACGCCATCGATTCGAGAGAGGCGTGCGATGTTGTTTATGGCGGGCTTGAAAGTAAACGAGCTGCGAGTGCTTAGCCTTATTTTCTCGGCAGTCTATTGTGCTCCTTGGCATACAGTTCAATAGGAAGCCCTATCTGTTAGTCCAATGGCAAGGAAGGTAGTTAGATCGAAATAGTACAAAGGCCGCCCCGTACAATGAAATACAGGATGATGAATAAATGAAGAGGATGGCCGATTTTAGGACGGTGATCGGAGTAAACTTGAACTCACCGAAGCCACACCTAACGAAACACCGGATTGGGAACCTTACAGGGTGATTCATTTCTCAGTCCTTGCCACTCGCTATGCCTATCCTCCGTACGGACTGCGTCACGGCGTGGTGTTTCTGCAAATGGAAGCGGAGACAAATATCTCGCTCGGTTGCCCTAGTTGCAGATGTCACTCATAGGCCGTGCAGAATCCACGTGAATCGCGAGTATTCACTCGGACGGCTTCGATAGGGAGACTTAGGGATACCTCCGACATGCTACCCACCAGCGGACCGAGAGCAACAGCGGTGGCATCGGGGCCGACGAGAACCAAGTGACAAACACTCATTCGTCCCCGGAGGATGCGGCAGCAGCAGCAATAATAGTAGCAACAGCTCAAAGTTCCACATGCTGGGCGGTGCTGAAGGAATGCACGCGTAGAACGGCGCTGAATTCAACTTCTTCAGCAACGGTAATACTATTTCGAGGAGCACAAGACCTTCAGTCTCCCCTAGCTCATTCGTATCACCGTACAACCGCTGCGCAAACCAAGTCCTGACTGGGTGGAACTGGCCAGACGGAGCCACGGTGAAAGAGTGTCAGCTGTCTGGCTACAACGGTCCAAACCTCGCCATAGGCCCATACTCTTTCTCAAGCTGCAACTTCACGCACTTTGAAGTCGCGACTTTCGTTCTCCGGTAGTAGCCTCACCGGTTGCGCAATCAGGGACGGTTCTGAGTCGAGCTCAACGTGGTCGGAGGGTCCCGCAGAAATCGTACAGGATTCTAGTGAAGCTTGCATTAGGCAGGAGGAAGCTGGCGGTAAGATGACCCTACCACCAGGATCGGACTACTTGCGAGAAATTCCATAGATTGAAAAGTCCAGGCCGCGCTCCGACATGCGGTATCTCTTCATGGAGTGAGTTGCCTCGAGATTCGTCATTCCAAAATTACGTTGTACAGTAGTCTTTGATATTTTGATCATACCTCTCGAGATCAATCGACCCCGATAACTTTATTGAATGTAAGAGCATTGTCCAGAAGATATTGCTCAGAATATGGAATCTTACTCAGCATGCAGCAATCAGCAAGCATTCCACTTGCTGCAACCCCCTACCTTTTTAATCGAGCAAAGAAAACCCACCGGTCGTTTTGCCCGAGAGTGATTTTGTTCATGTAAACAAACCCTGATCCTGATCTCGACTACAACGGAAACGCCCCTGGAAGCTGTGAAACGTCTGGTGTGCCAGGCCGACAAGACGGGTCAAGTAGTTCCTCGAAGTCGATGTTCCCTTGCTTGGTTCCCGACAGAGTGGTCAGAGATGCTACCAAGGACTCAAATGCCTCGTGAACTCCAACCTCCCGGTCCGTAAAGATGATACGCTCATGCATAAGATCTTTTGCTGTTCTGCCCGCCTTATCCGGAACATCAAGCCTTAAATTTGGAAGGTCGCATCGCGTCATGACTTTGATGAACTCTGTGCTCGCAAAAGTGGCTGCAGAGTGACCTAGGTCTTGACCATAGACGTCAAGGGCGGTGTAGTCAGCGCCGCTGTTCAAGAGTAAAGGCAGAACATCCGACCTATCGGAAGCTGCTGCAAATTTGGTAGAGTTGTGCCTTGAGGAAATGTTGGACACGTTGACGTCGGCACCACACCTGATGAGAGTCTCGATGATTTCTGTGTACCCGTAGTAGATCGCACTGAGCAGCGCCGTCTCTCTGTCTGTGTCACTTACATTAACGTCGCCCCCTGCTGCTATCAAGATCTCGATGGTCTCAACTGGAGCATTCCTGTTCACTGTGTGCTGCAGTGCGCAGCGTTTGTTGAAAGGCAATGGGTTGTGGATATTAGCTTTTGCCTTCAACAGTGTTGTGCAAACCAAGGGACCCTTGACATGATCGATTGCGAGGAGTCCTTCCCTGTCAGTGATGTTTGGGTCCGCGCCGTAGTCTAGTAGATGTTGAGCAGCAGCCGCATCGTCGCAGAGTACGGCCCAATGGAGCGGAGTGTGGCCTCTGGAGTCGATCATATTCACGGAATCCGTTGACGCTTCTAAAACGGTGCGTAGCTTTTTGTGAATGAAGCCAAGGATGATTTTGTGAAGGGTAGTGAAACCCATCTCATCCACCGCATCACCCCTTGCAAGTAATTTTCGTACAATAGCCGCTCCGTCAGCTCCGTAACGGCCTCCATACGCTCGATCCCAAAGCAACTCGCTTGCAGTCATACCAGCAGTGTTGATGACTTCCGGATCCACACCATGATCCAGGAGAAAGCGAGCAAATTCCGGAGTGCTCTGTTCGACGGCATAGAATATTGCAGGTCCATTCTTCTGGTTGAGGTCGTACGGAGTGGCGAATTTTTCGTCGTGCATATTCTGAACGGCCAAGATATCGCCATTGATTGAATGATGCCACAGGCGATGATACGGTGGCAAAACTATCGGAACCCGTAGAACGTATTCCGAAAAAAAGCACTTGGCTCTTTCGTACTGTTAATGAAATATATCTGAACAGTAAAAACGGTGGGAATTGGTAGCTTGCGTTAAACCATGATGACTCGGAGCACCTGCAGGGAAACCTGCTTCGGCCATAGTATTGGACACGAAGCTGACCGATAATGGGCAACAAAGCTCCAGGCGAGGCGAGACTCTGCCTTATGTGGCAAACAAAGCTGCACCAGTTCGAACATTTCCGCCTTCTTGGGAAAGTGGATTTCGCAGTTGGTGGTTGCAGATCATTGCCCAACTCCGTCCACAAGTGTGCGCTTCGGGCAAACTCCCACCCTTTCAGCGCAACATCGGTCACGACGTGTTGTTTCTCCACTTGGTCCTTGCTTACTATCGTACTTATCGTACTGATGGGCACATCAGGAGGCAATGGCACCTGTTGACCTGTGCTATCTGTAGCTTCATACTCCCACATCGGAACCCTTCCTAGAACAGAGGACATCTAGTGTGACATAATCTCCTGCTGGCTTCGGAAAGTGGACATTGACATTTCGATCTGACTTGTAGAAGATCTGTTGTAGACATCAATACATCAAAACTCCACGGCCTAAAACCAACCAGGAAATCAAACAGTGTGCTTTTATTCACGACTGGGGGTGGATTTGGTGCACTTACGTAGCAATCAAGCCGAGGCGGAGTACCAACTCTGCTTTGACCGATTTGTTCTAGTCCAGGAGCACCATAAGCCGGCGCTTGTAGCGCAACCATACGAGCCGCGCTTTGTTTCCTTCATTGAGATAAGGACCTCCAAAGACAGGTGAACAAAGTATCTTATTGATGCTGTCGATCTTCTCGGATGCAAGGGTTACAGGCGCACGCAGTAAGTCGCGGTAGACGGTTGAAGGGAGCTGCTCAACGCATAATCTAATCTTTTCGAGTAAAGACTCCAAGCTCTCCAGTTCATTCCGTAGCTGGTCGAGTTCTACTGGAGCTTTGCGACAAGCGACCAATTTACGAATGCCCTGTATGCCGAAACGAGCAGCATAGATCAACGTAAGAAGGCTTGCAGTGGCTGAAAGTGGGTCCATTGATATACAGGCGCGGAGAGAGAAAGAAGTGGGTATAATAAATGTGACGAAAGGAAGAACTAGGGTTCTCTGCATGCTGTAGGTTTTTACCATTTTTCAGCGTGGTGCGACCACACCTTTTTTCCGAACGATGGTATCACCAGCTTACTTGGCGTTGATGCCCGACCGCAGCACGAGGAAGTGGATCCGCGGGTTTTCAGATGCCCGCTCGAAAATGGAGAGGAAGTTTCAAAAGAAGTACAGGTTACCTTTTGTACCAGGACTCACGGCTTGTCTCTCGAAATCGAGTTTTGATATCGCTCTGTATTGACAGAAGACCGTTCATCGCACGTGTCTTGTGCATACACCTAACGTTGAGTAGCATGACAAAGCGTTGCGGAAGGATAAATGCTGCAATTCGTGGGATGCTCCATGTTAAGTGGTTGGTTGTTATGAGGGCGGGGTGAAAGGACTTTGCCGAAAGCCGCCAAAACCTGCCTTTAGCAAATGCCAAGCATCTTTCCCTTGTGGCACATCACGCTAGAAAGCTTTCGGACTTCGGGCGGGTCCCGGCGAGCGGAACAACCAGGGTGCTACTCCGTAAAGTTGCCGAATTCGCCCCTTGAGTCCTTCGGTTCTGAAAAAGCAGTCCTGAGAGTCTCGTAGAAATCAGAAAGGCCATGGGACGGTAGTTTTCAGGGTATATCTAGAAATACTAAAGAGCGGCTATTGACGTTCACGTGACTTGTTGCCGCTTATCAGCCTCGCGGAAGATCAATACTCTACTGGGGCTGTGCAACGTAATTTGGGCCTCGAGCCAGACGACGGGACTGGTTTCTCCATCCACTCCAGAGGAAGTCATCACTTTTACAGGAGACATCACCACGTTAGATTACAGAATTTCGAGGCAACCTCTACCGATACCAACGCAGATTACATGGCTGAAAACCCCCGCTCGACAACATGCAGTCTTCTGCTGCAAGAACTTTTGGCAGCCTTGCAACTCTTTGACAAGCTGGTAATCTTACCCGGCTTCTCCGATGCCCATGAGGTCGCTTACGTCAAATTCTCTGTGCAACGCGCTCGGCTAGTGCTTTGGGGCTCTTGTCTGGGCCATGTGGACCTCAGGGATGAACCGTCAGCCATTGAGCACGTCTCAAAGCTAGCAGGATCGTTCTATCTGGCTTATCGAAATATAGACGTTACAGAAGATTGCGGAATGGAACGTCTCCTGGAGCCAAGGTCGCAAACTCCCATCCACCTCCCATCCCATTTCACATCCGGTTCACGGGGTTTCGACCTTTTCAAGAAAACATTCAACGCGTATATGGGGCGGCTAAGCGGGCACGTTGGCAACGCAACGCCTACGCGATACCCAAAGATATCTGCGAAATACCCGAAGCTCTACGTCATTGACGTACCCCGTTTCTCAGATTTTGTCAAAGAATACCTCGAGCATTGTCTTGATGACCTGTATAATGAAAGCGCCATTCAAAGCACGCCCACATGGCGAGATAAATTCTACGAAGAAATGAGCACAATCGCTGAAGATCCCGACAGTCTCAACCTTCTCGTTCAGGCAAGCTCCGGTGCGCACGATGCCTTTGGGAACTTTGCGTCTCAGAGACTCCAAGAAAGGGAAGGTAGACCACTTCCGACGTTGTGGGGACGGTACCGCAGTCTCGAGGACGACGGCGATCGCCTAGTATTCGATTTCTGGCATTGGTTGCTCCACCGCTTGGTTCCCAACCGCCTTCAAGGCGGCTCCAGTGAATCCCCAAGACACGTACATACCACAGCTCCTCATCCACAGGGGTCTATTACAAAGCCGCGTGGGTATCTTGCATTTTGCGCCCGGTTCTCGGGTTTTCATTCCGACCTGGCAGAAGTCGATCTTTCCACAATCGGATCAAACGCGGAGCTTTCACGAGCCATCCGTGAGAGATTGCCGCATTTGTGGCGAAATCACAAAGGCTGTGGTATACGGAGGGCTTTGGTAAAGCCAACCTCGATCCGCTTGATTCAGGTAGGCAGCCAGCCCACAATGCTGCTCCCAGTCCCAACTTCCTGCCTTCCTGTTTCTTCCAGTTCACTAAGGTTCTGTAGTTCAAGACGATAGATGGTAGAACCAGGTTGCTAGCAAGAGACTCATTGCCACCTCCATCTGAGATCGAAGCCCATCGATACGCAACTGCAGCGTTTTCCAAATGGCAGCAGACATCACTTTCAATGGAGAAAACTTCAGCACATAAAGAGAACATCAACGGAGACAAGGAGATGCAAGCAGTTGGATCCGTCTTTGACGTGGGACGTTTGCTTCATGACAGATTGTTCGGAAGCCAACAAATCCACAATAGCGCCAATGTTCTCGACTTGATCCCTAGAAATCTTGGGCCATCCCTACTCTCGCCAGATTCTGAAACGTCCACCGGATGGGGAATCGAGATTGTTGAGGGACCGTCTTGGATCTACCATTGTTTAATGCTGGTCCCTGCAGCGATTGGGTTGTCGATGACCTGGATGTTTGCGGGTCCCCTTCCGTCCAAAATTACTCTTCCGGATCACGTTCACGTACCGAAGCCTGCAATTGATATCTTTCTGATTGCCTTGGGAATCTCACTTTTGATCCTCGTTCTTGTCAAAGGCTCGAGAATGTTGGAAGCATGAGAATGAAGCACTTGAACTTCTGTCGAAGACGCGCCAATCAATACAGTACCATCTCCTCACTGCTTTACAACAATTGCCAACGTCATCAAAACATCGCGTGGATTAACATGCATAGCCACAACACAGCCACAATGATGGGCGAAGTTTGTCCCGCCGCACGTGGAGGGCCTGTGACTCATTTCATCAAACCCATCTGACCAACACGCCAGTACAAAGCGTCTCGATCATCTTGTCTTTTTTGTCGCGAAGCTCCCTCCTACACATCTCTTGGCTGAACGTTACTCAAGAGTAAAGCCTCGCAACACCAGTCACACACCGTTCAACGTACCCAAATCATCGCTCAATCAGCCATAAGCAATGGAAATACCACTCTCACATGATCTCCGGGCCGCCTCGACAATTTCAAGACGCGCTCACGCCCGGGAAGAGAAATACTACGGATTCAGATACACAAAGGCCGGCCAACTCCATCAACCACATTTCCGCCTGCTGGACCCAAACGATCGATGCTTCACCTCTCAATCAGGCCTCTTCCTCTCTCAAAGCAAGCATTACAACAACACGCCCATAGAGTGCTTCACGCCAAAAAGACTGTATGAGGAGGCACAGAACTGGCCACGGCCACCCATATACCACCGCCGCCACAAGGACAAGCTGGACAAACGAGGCGCGATCACAGCGTATGAAACCAGGAAAGTAGCCCGGAAGGATATGGTGAGAAACCTAAGAGAAGTGTCGGGCCCACGGGAAACATGGGAAGATGACGAACCGGAGCGAATGTACCGCAGACTCGGAGCCGGCTGCCTGATCTGCTCTCATCTGCCCGAGTGCATGAACAAGAGATACTATGATCATATGGAAGCTCAAGTAGTTGAGACGCTGGCGTCGCATCGACAAGCTGCGGCCCAATCGCTGCTCGATGAAGCACTGAAGAAGCGGCTGAGCGAGCAACAAACAAGATTGGAAGACGAAGGGTGGATTATACTTGGCTGCTTTGACGAAGAAGACTCTGGATCCGGAGGGGAATCCGACGTCGAGTATGGTGATTGCGGGTCTCAGTGGACGGTTCTCAGTTCTTGAATCAGTCTATAGTGACTCCAACTACTTGCTAGTAGTTACACCAATGCGGTTGGGTAATCTGCAATGCGTCTAGTGAAGACATATCATTCACATGTAAGGCCTGTATCGCGCTGAGCAAGCCGTTTCTACAGCAGAACCCATTGCACATCATCGACGTATAGCCACCTTCAAGTCTATCGTTTGTGCTGTGGGCAACAACTGAGTCCCTCAGATTCGGTTGAATACCCAGTTGACAAAGGCACATGGCACACTTTGTGTTCCATAAACAAATATCCCACCCTAATCGTCCTATGTGACTTTAGCGTATACGACCCACGGTCGCATGGAGGAAGGCGATAAACGGTGAATAAGTTTTCCAGCCCAAGACTCTTGCGCTGTATTCGAAGGCACGAATGACTCACATACAGACTCCATATATTCCCCGGATATATCTAACCACCAACGCAATCCTATCCCCGTTACGACATCAAGTGGCAACACCTCCACCAGCGAAATCCTCTACACGAACCTAGCCCCACGTAAATAGATAATCCTCCAGCTCCTCCTACCCTCCTAACCATCCCCCCCCAAGATCCGCCTCAAGATCTACGATCACCTCCTCCGCTTCGACGGCGTGGAGCCCAAAATCACCTGGCTCGAACCCTTCGAAATCAGCTTCTCAGACTGGTGCGCCATAGAGCGCGGGTCCTACAAACCCCACAAGCCAAAATCCAAACCCTGGGCCATAGAAATCCGCCTCGAGGTCCTCTCTCCCCTGCAGGAGCACCCACTCGCCCCCAATAAAACGGCGATCTCCCCGCTGCCAAAAGGCCACGCGCGAAAAGCAACATCGCGAAACGCGTATCGCCAAGCAGCAGCAGCAGCAGCAACAGCAACCACCAGACTGGATGCCCCTAGAAAAAATCCTCCCAATCCTCCGCACCAAGCGTTAAATCTATACCGAAGCGCGCGGGATATTCTGGTCCCAAAACCGTTTCCTGATCCGCGACAGCTGGGGGCTATTCTACTTCCGACACGGGCTCAGCGCGCACCGACTCCGATACATCAATTGCGTCGGCTTGAAGAGATAGGAATGCATTAACAGCGACAGGTACACCGCTTCGCAATTGACTGAGTGCCTTTTGGAAGGGAGACAGGGCAGGTATCCCATGAACAACATCTCCGTAGAACATCATCCAGAATACCAATTCGTCCATAAGGTCCTCGATGCCGTGGAGTCCCGAAGCGAGGATTTCGACGAGAAGCTGAAGCGGTATGCTCGGAGATTTGTTGAGAGACAATAGGAGAAGAAGAAGGCTTGGATGACGAGGGATGAGGGGGGTAACAACAAGACCGCGATGGCTGTGGTGGATAGTGCCGGAGAGGTGAGGAGCAGTATCGATATTCTAGGCGAGGCTATCGAGGCGCATAATAAGGGACAGCAGCAGCGGCAGACGCGGAGCCGGAGATCGTGGCATATCGAATATGAACGGCTTGGTGCACGCGACAAGGCTCGTCAGCTGGTGTGGTTGACCAACAGGTATGGGAACCAATAAAGAAGGGACCATCACCTTGGCTTGAAGGTCTCGTTCCAATGCGAGTCTCCCCAATAGTCGGGAGCCTCAGAGGGAGGTTCACCTCCAGGGGAAAAATCGGGAAAGGATTGGGAAAGCGCCCGCTGAAAGGTCAGATCCTATATCAAGTCCCAGCAAGCACTTGTCCTTGCCTGCACAGACCCTCAACCAAGCCCCCCCAAAAAGAGTCCCATTTGCCCAAGAAAGACGGCAGGCGTAGTGCCGCCGTCTAGAACTACGTCCGACAAACAGGAGAAAGCCATTCAAAGAATCACCATCAGTGAGAACACCCAAGGGCACTTTCAGAAACCGAACGAGGGGCAGCGCGGGGATATGACAAAGCCATCGCCTAAGACGCCGAGTGGTCAAGTCCATAGGCACAGTTGTATAGGAGAAATCTCGGTCGCACACTCGAATAATCCCTAGCGTCGTAGCAATCCAGTAGACGCCCAAATCACCCTATACCACCAAAATTCATAAAATCGAAAGGCTCACTATACCAAGAAATTCCTCTTACGCTACACGGTGAGACACTAATTATCAAACCATCTCCCCTGCAGCCACCCAAGCCCCGTCCGATCGCTGTGTAATCAACACATATAGCTCCCTATACCCGTCCAATCTACCAGGCCGCCACATCAGATCATTGGCAATAGCAACAACCAGCCGATCATCAAATCGGCCTACCACCACCTATAAACCACACAAAAAGGACGTACGTTAACTCAAACATTTTCATGAAGAATGCCCGCACTCACTTACCACCGCCATCTAACCCTTAAATCATTTGAGGTCTCTGACTTGGCCGTAGCAAAGCCACAATGCAAACTCGACTAACTAGCTCAACCAATATCAACCACGTCAAACAAACCTCCCCCCCCCCCACCCCCCCTG
>QQTW01001581.1_pt1 | contig 16042 bp, 18 predicted proteins | sample 1904831 | NCBI WGS metagenome assembly QQTW01 (sample SAMN09435610, study PRJNA476489) | Subsurface metagenome, whole genome shotgun sequencing project. | reverse complement strand
CCCTCTCCATCATCAATAATCTAAACCCCAACTTTTTGCTTGTTTCCTTCGGTCGGCAGGCGAGTAAGTCAGATTCGCCGAACCACTGTAACGGGATTTTCGCCCTTGGGATCAAGTCCACACAGACTTGCAGGTAGCATGCACGTTGTGTGGGCGGGACTTACATCATCACGTACTCGAGTACTACTAGTAGTCATATTGAGTTTGATTGAGGGGCGAGAATTCCGATGACCGGTTCACTCCTCGTTGGGATGGATCGTGGATTGCGGAGCGAGATGCCAAGGAATGGGTACCTCCTTGATTCTAGGCCCAGCTGTGGACCGCCGAGAATTCTCCGTGAGCCTGCAGTAAGTAGTATACGTAATAGTACGCAACTATTACTCAAGAAATGAGACCCTCCGGACCTCAACTTATACGAAAGTTGGTAACTCGCCCTAGGGGCCAGGGATCTCTACATGTTATGCGTGTTCGAAGTCTCTGCTTCGTGTTGTACGAACCTGCGAGGTCCGGTCTAGCATCAACAGTACAACTAAAGCAATAGTATGTGTTAATTGGGGTTTAGATTATTGATGATGGAGAGGGTTGGATGATGGAGTCTCTTAAGGCAGTAGCCGTCATGGGAGTTTTCATATCTTGATAATCATGCACTTTAAGAGATATATAGGAAGGGTCTGAGTGGACGCTAAGCTCGAGTACTTGTCGCTTGTGTGAACAAGAATCCTGTGTACAGGGCATATCCCTTCGATCGCTCAAATCCAGTGGCAGCCCCGTACTCTACGGGTGCCGCTGGAACGTGTGAGTTTGAGGCCTCATGGGGCAGAACGCAAGAAGGAGGTATAGCTGCTCTTCTTGATGGTGAGCTCACTTTCTGAGCGCCCCTGGTTAAGGATTTTGTGGTCAACGTGTCCCTGACATGCAATTGGTAGATCTTCTCAGCCGAGTATGCAGTTGGTAGCCTTTGTAGAACGATAAGATGGTCGAAGATGTTGTCGAAATATGGCTTTCCAAGGGCTATCGCGTATCTTGCCTTCCAAACTTCTTATTAGTCTCATGTCGTCATACTTGACTTGAGCATGGTCAGCGACAGCGACAGCGGACGGTGGCACTCCCAAAATTTGATGTTGCTCTTATGACACCAATTGAGGAATAACTGGTATTAGGTTCTCGATTGAGCCCCTTCTGTAGCCAGAGCAGTCGGCCACGCATATGGCGCACTCGTCGCTTTCTGGTATGTGGACGAGGTAATGCGATCCAATCGCCAGTGACAGTCCGATATTAACCAGGCACGCATTCTCAACACCCATCAGATCAACCTGAACATGTTTTCCCTAACACCACGCTTCATGGCGACAGGTTTGCCATCCTCAAGCTCGATCCCGGATGCTCCACCTTCGCCTGACAGACCTTCCAGCTTCTGACGGAGCTCTTCGTCTAGTTCGGCCATTGTTTTCTTATGACTGTGCTGCTGCTGCTTCGCATTTTTCTGCTGATCTTGCGGAGATTGCGCAACGGAAGAGCTCGAATTACTGGAGGAGGTTGAGGAAGGTGTGGCGCTGTGGAGCAGAGATGATGTAGACAGTAATCGCTGATGGCGCAAAGGCTTGAAGATCGTGTGGCGTACTGCCGTGGTTTGCAGTATAGGAAGCTGCATCCCGAAGTTAGGAATCATTAGAAGTATGACATTCAAGAGTGTGTTGAAGAATATACAGTGTCTTCATACGACTACCAGTATGTAATGAGACTTGTGAGGGAAACTAACTGACATCATCAGCGCCATGCCCCACGCTAACCGCCTTTGGCCTGAGATGCATCCGCATACATGTGAGTCAAACACCTTTCATATAATTCAAGTGTATTCTTAACACTTTGAGTACCATCATCCTGCCAAGAACCACTTCACTTCACAATACATTGTGACTCTTGTCACGCCTGCCAGAATGGCAGCCGCACCTAGTGTGGTGAACGAGCTGTATCGTACAAGTGGGTAAGTCGTTCTCTACGCCATTCTGTTCAACATCTTGCAATTGCCCCTTCTTCATCTTCATACTGTGCTGTAAATCATCTACGATATGGCCCGAAGAGCGAAAAGACAGCGAAAAGACAAGACTCCCATGGTTCCTACAATCGTACCATGGCACGATCTAATGCCCAGTGCGAATATCAGTATTGGTGCCACCTTGATGGACACTATCGACGACCTGATCAATGAAGGCCACATCGAGCCACAGCTTGCCATGAAGATTCTAGGCAACTTTGACAAGATTGTACAGGAAGTGTTGGCCGATAAGGTGAAGGCTAGGTTGACCTTCAAGGTATGTTTACACTGCGGAAGTCTTGGAGAGTATGGTAATTAATCACCTCATTTCTGCAGGGTCATCTTGATACCTACCGATTCTGTGACGAGGTGTGGACATTTCTGCTGAAGGATGTCAACTTCAAGCTTGATGGGACCACGGCTTTGCATTCGGATAAGGTCAAGATTGTCAGCATGGCGGCGAAGAAGCCGGATGAGAAATGAACGAAATGTGGATATGACAGGCTTCTGTTTCCTCTTTTGCAGATCAGGTGCCTGTTGAGTGGTACGGATGATGAAGCTGTTTTTAATGGATGGAGTTACGGGGAGAAAACCTTGGTCAGGGCCTCCATAATTTGCATAGCAAGGGCGTGGTTGAGCTTTGGAAAAGCTGAAGGTCTTCAAGCAAAAGGCCTTCGATGTGATACCCAAATTGAGATTTCTAGCATACAAGTCATAACATTGTCACCAAGCCAGCATTTGCCCCGCCTGGGCATAACCGTTAAAGTTTGCTTTCTTTTCAAGTGAATACTTACTTATACCGAGCGCCTCTTTTCGTGAGTAGACCTAGTGTGAGGAATACTTAAGCACAGCGATGCTTCTATCTACCTTGCACTTCGTCTAGCGTTTGAAATAATCTCTAACGAAGAGACGATCTCCCAGGCAGCAATGATACTTAGGCGCATTATTTATGCACCAAGGATCAGGCAACATCCTCCATGACAAAAGCCTACATCTCTAGTCCCTTTCCTTGATTTTGGGAGCATGGCGCGCAAACTCCCTTGGGCAACGAAGGATAGTCCAATTCTCAAAGAGAGGAGGCCACTCCCATTGCCCAAGAAGCGCGAAGCGTCTTCGTCCGACACTGAAGAAGTCGCAAGGATGAGAAGGGGTTCCACAACGCCTCTGAAGACTACTAAAAAGCGGAGAGCCTGTAGGGACAATCCCTGCCCCAATACCTCCATTCATTGACCGGATATCATAGCTCGGACCCCCTCGACATCGCCTCCGCTGGGCCCGCCAAACGAAGAGTATGTCACATAGAATATGCGTGTGCATGGTTACTCTTGCTGACGGACTCCGGACTCTAGATATATGACGGAGGGCTACGATCGTGACGATATTTACATAATGGTGGAAGATGAATTTCACTCTGTAGCCCAGACCTTTACGCAACATCTCCACCACGCCGAGTACCAGCGCCTTAAAAAGAAAGCTAGAGATACAGCCCCTCCAACATTTCAGCCAACGGATCAAATGAGAACAGGGGTGAAGAAGAAGCTTGAGGCCAGAGCAATACACGCGAAGCAGAAGGATGCTGTTAGGAAAATCACGAATGGCATCAGCTTGTCAGCAGACGAAGATGAGGAGCAAGATGATGACCCTTGGCTCGGAACGAGTCTGGCAGGACTTATGACTGATGCAAATTTTCCGAAGAAGACAGCTCTGGTGGGATTAGAGAAGGTGCAAAGCACGACAAGAGCAGCGAAGGGGTTTGGAAGGGGATTGGGCGACAGTCCACCAGGTCGGAAAGAGAAGATGAGTGTCTCTGATATTTTCGCTGGGCAGAGGAAGGGCAAGGAGAGTGCTATCATTGAGCAAGAGCATGAAAATGGTGGGAATCAGCCGAAACATTCCCGTAGGGTGGAAGCCAGTGCTTCGATTCCCAGGTCCCAGGGAAGTCCTTGCAATGGAGAACTATCCAAATCGAAGCGGACCCTGACTGCAATCACCGGACCGCCATCTACCAAAGATGCTGCTGATTCGACGTCTCACTCCCGCTTTCGAGGATCTTCGGTGTCTACTCGCAACCTGTTTGATGGGGTCGACGACCTCAACCACACTGCTAGTATTATCAAAAAACCCAGGCCATTACCATCTCGAAAGGCCCACAAGTCGAAGCAGACGGACAGGAAGATGCAGATGAATGACATCCCAACTTTTCTAGTGTGACACATATTCGACGTCCTACATCGTGTTCTAAAGCTATACAAATCTTTGGAAAGCGTTTTCAGGAGACGCCTTGCTAGACTATTGCCATAAGCTCGGTTCAACGCCTAATAGGCGTCGCCTTCGAAAGGACTACCCTCTCCAGCCGGGCCAATCCTAGCAGAAATTTTCCTAGCATGTCGTTTCACCTTTTCCATCTTGGAACCTTTGTGCATATTTTGGGCGTCTTCTCGGGCTTGTAGGACAAGGAGCTGGTTTCTGTGCTCTAGTTAGCATTGGAGAACAACCCAGCTTGGATACCCGAGATGAACGGGAGAGTATCGTCTCACCCAGCAGCATCCGACCCTAGAGTCAGTTCTTCCCGGCGAAAGTCCGTGGGTGGCCCCTGGAATTCTGATTAGTTGCATCGCTCTGGAGCAATGACAGAACAGACTCACAATGTAAAGACTGTGTGTCTCGGTTGAAGTCCGAGAACCACGACCACCAATAAATCTCCTCTTGAACCATCGACTGCCACGTTGCGCCGTGGTTTTGACCTTTACAATGGCTGCCATAGGAAGATGTCCAGGCTGAGCCATGATTCAGATTGCAGATGGCAATGACGGTCGATTGATTGCTTTGGGACACTTGGGTTTTCGCGGGCTAAAGGAGATGTGATAATGGTTTTGCGCTCTCACTCAAGCGAATGGATCGAGGCGAGTCTTTGTACAACGAAATTTGGTATGATGGGACTCAACTCGGAGAAACAAAACGATGCACGCTTGCTTGCTTTTATTTGAATGCTCAGAGCAGAAGACTGACAGCACAAACGCTACAAGAGCAGGAGAACAGAAACATAAGACACACTTTATGCTAAGTGAGAGCGTTCAGGAAAGGTTGGAGTTTAAAGACTGCAGAAAGGGGGGTTGGACAGGATACGACGGAGATTATAAAATTTGAAACAGCATTCACAGCCAGCTCTATCAGGGAAAGAAATCTCCCATCCTCCCACGTGGCCGTCCGTTGCTCAATTTCGGCAGAACAAATTACGCGTCTTAACACGGTGCTTCACACCACACCTCCTTAGAACGAGGGATGCCAAGACAGCCCTGTATACGCCTTGAAAAGACACGGCAACGCTTTCAGTTGTGATCACGCAACATTGTCATCATCAGTCAGTCCCAGCTTATCCTTTCTCTCTCTACGAAATTTGAGATTCTTGAACCGCGTACTCGGGTTACGTCACCCTTTCGCGTCTTGACACCTAGGACTCCTTGCGTTGGAATGTGGCAACACATCACGCCAGTACTTCCGTCACATTCCTCTCCACCTCAACGACTGAGTCATCGTGATGTGATATTCTTCAGGCGGCAAGGGAACTCGCAGCCATTTGTGTCCGGCAATGTGTTCTCCCAGGAATAGTCCGTGTCAAGCTCTGACCTTCCGCGACACCCATGCAATTATACCACTTCAGGCACGCACGCTGGCTGATCGTGGTACTGATGGGGGAGAGCAGATGTCGTGGAGGAGGAAGGGGGAGGATTCACCTCGATACAAACGCAGTCAGCAAGTTAGAGCAGGGAGCCCGGTCGTAGAGCCGAGCACGGTTATGTGTCGGGTGAGGACAAAGGTACCGGCCAGGTCTGAACGATATAGACGCAATCTTTGATTTTCAGTCCACCCACTTCCTTTCGTTCCCCCTCCCTCCCTCTTTTGAAACACTATCCATCTTTCCGCAGCACAGCTGGCTGTTTTCTTGTTTTGAATTCTTCTACTCCCTTTTCCTTCATATTCTGACCCTCTTTCCCACCCCCCTCCTTAATATCCCAGCCATACCAGCCCACCAGATGCGCAACAGAAAAATTCACAATCAATCCCGCCCCCTCCCCTGCTCAAGCGTCACACCCCCCCAACCCAACCCCGTCCTCGTCCTCGTGCTCATCCACATCCACATAACCCCCAATCACTGAGTACATACTCCTATACTCATATACTCCGTATATATATCCCCGAAGACAGACGATCCGATAGGATCCCTTTGAACCGGCATGGCCATCGCATCGCATCGCAGCACGAAGCGAACAACGAAGCCTCCTGGCACACACAGATGCGAAAACAACGCTTGAAATACCCCCCTCAACTCCAGGAAAGTGATATGGACCGAAGTGAAAAACCCCCCCAGCTTCAGCTTCGGTGGATCATAGCGTTCTTTAGAGCGTTTGGCATCAACGTCTGGACTCGCTGCGGTGGGATAAGGACTCTTATTTTCTGACAGTTTAAAAAAAAAGAGGTTTCATTTAAAGTTACAGTGTTTTCTTTTCTTGCGTTTTGACGGATTGTTGTTCGGTAATCAGGGGCTGCCGATATGCGCCAGCCACGAGGGCGGGACTCCATGTTGTTGTTGTTGTCACGGTCATAGAGTATAATGACATACCGGCAGGCCTCGATGCTCCCCGTCTTACATTGTATCGTGAGAATCCATAGTCATGTCTTAACAGCAACCCCCCCCCCTTCAACGCCCGGGGTAATCCTTCACGTGAAAACTCTTCAGTTTGACAAACTGCTCGAACCCAAACCGACTCAGCGTGACGCCCTTGCCGCTATCCTTCCACCCCGTCCACGCCAGATCGGGACTCGGAAAATCCGCCCTGTTGACAAACACCGTGCCGGCCTCCACTTTCCCCGCCAGCTCCTCTCCTAGACTTACATCCTTGGTCCATATCGACGCGGTCAGCCCGAACTGAGAGTCGTTCATGTGTTTGATGGCGGCGGCGTCGGAGGGGACGGACATGACGGGGATGACGGGGCCGAAGGTCTCGTCGCGCATGATGGACATGTCGTGGTTGACTTGGGTGAGGAGGGTGGGTTTGATGAAATTCCCTTGTTGGGGTAGGTTTTCGAATGACGAGTTTTGGGGGGTTTCGTCTTTGGCGCCAGCTTTAAGGGCTTCGTCGATCTGGGAGAGGATTGTCTCCTTTGCACGCGTTGAGATGACGGGGCCAATCTGGGTGGATTCATCTGTAGGATCGCCAACTCTGTACTTGGAGAGAGTGGCTTTGCAAGCATTGAGAAACGGTTCGTAGATGTCGTTGTGGACGTAGACACGCTCGATAGCGCAGCAAGACTGGCCGGAGTTGAAGATAGCGCCGTCAACTATTTCGGAGGCGGCCCACTCGGCATCGACGTCTGGTCGGATATATGCTGGGTCTTTGCCGCCGAGTTCGAGACCGACGTTGACGATCCGGTCGGCGGCTGCTTTTTGGACCGCGAGGCCACCAGCGACCGAGCCTGTAAAGCAGATGTGATTGATTTGCGGGGAGCGGACTATCAATTCAACATGAGATGGAGATCCGCAATGAAAGTATTGTAATACGTTCGTGGGGAGACCGGCTTCGGTGAAGATTTCTGACATATGTTCAACGATGGTAGGGGTTTGTGGAGAAGGTTTGAGGATTACAGTGTTGCCAGCAAGAAGGGCGGGAAGCAGAGAGTTGATGAGAATTAGATAGGGATACTAAGGAGGTGGTCAGCATGGACATGGGCTGGAAGGAGAAAGTCGAGTGCAACTCACGTTCCATGCAAATATGATCAGCACCACACCGACTGGTTCTCTTCTGATAAATCTTCTAAATCCCTTCTCTGGATCTCCTGAAACATCTTCCGACAATACTTCTCCAGCTACTCTGTTCAAGTACTGGCCTCGCTTGACAGCTGTATCAATCTCAATCCCCGTGTATGCTATTGGCCTACCCATCTGCTCCGTCAATTCCTTAGCCAACACATCCTTCCTCCGTGATAATAAATCTAAGGCTTTGGCCACCACTTCTTGCCGGCTGCCAAGGGTAGGATGGGATTTGCGATACGACGTAAATGCTTCCTGGCTGATAGCTGGGAGCCGCTCAATCTCCTGTGGGGAGAGAGCTTGGCGGGTAACGACGGCAGAGTTGGTGGTAGGAGATATGGTAGACAGCGTTTCGAGCGACATTGTGATGGCAATGCAATGCTGAGGGCTCTGCTAATATACTTCCGAAGGTATTCGTTTTTTGGCACTCATGCGAATAATGGGCACGTCGAGGTTAAGATCACGTACCACTCGTCCAGCACGGCCAGATTCACTCGTCTGTCGCCTGTCGCAGGGTAGGAAGATCTTCACCTGGAGACCAACAGACTTCCTCACTTACCCCGGGCAGCCAAATTGAGCAGCCTGGTCGGTGACTTGGTGTCTTATGGAACTACGTCAATGCTTATGGCTAACAATGGAAAGTCGAGAGAGGCCGGGGTTATCGGGAGAACTACGGTTAAAACCACGGTTAAACTAGACTTCAGAATGGTCAGAGCCTCAGGGATTCCTCTTCTTCTTCTTGCGGGGCCTCTGGTTCCCTGTCCTACCACCCCGCCTCCATGCAATCTGACCCTTCCGCTCGTCTCACATGTTTGCCAGTGCAACAACTTGGTCACCAAGCCTCCCATTTGGCCTCACAAAGTTGCGATAATCGGTTTCCTTTCGTCCAACATTCGTATTAATCAGAAGACTTCTTCTACCCATTGCTCAGTGACTGCGTGGGCTCCTGTAGGTGAAGATGAAAATGAAGGCTGTACGGTTCCACGGACAGAAGGACATCAGGTTGGAAGAGGTGGAAGAACCAGAATGTGGGAGAGGACAGATCAAGGTTTGTAGAACTTTACGCTTCTGCGCACAGCTGCCGCTTAGAAAATGTCGGGGAATGTTGTCATTACTGCTATGCCATCCTACTTAACAGTGGGTTTTAACAGATCAAGCCCGCATTCTGCGGAATTTGCGGCACCGACTTGCACGAATACCTTGGTGGCGCGAACTTGGTACCCAAGGACACACCACATCCAATCACCAACGAGACACTGCCGCTTGTCCTCGGCCACGAATTCTCTGGCATAGTGGAAGAGGTTGGTGAGGAGGTGCAGGCGTTCAATGCTGGAGATCGAGTCTGTGTCCAACCCACGATCTACGATGGTGAATGCCTCTCTTGCAGGCGCGGTTTAGTCAATTGCTGTGACAAGAATGGTTTCATTGGTCTGAGTGGATGGGGTGGTGGGATGAGTGAGCATATTGTGGTACCTCAACACTCAGTCAAAAAGTTGCCGGATAATGTAAGCCTGGAAGTCGGAGCTTTAGTGGAACCGTTAGCAGTTGGATGGCATGCCGTGTCCATCTCGCCATACAAACCAGGCGATCAGGTGCTTGTCCTGGGTGGAGGTCCCATAGGTCTCGCTGTTGTTCAAGTGTTGAAGGCAAAAGGATGCGATAATATTATTGTTTCGGAGATATCTCCTCGCCGAAAGCAGTATGCCAAAGAATTTGGTGCTCATCATGTGATCGATCCAAGCAAAGACGACGCTGTGGCCGAGGTCAAGAGGCAAACAAACGGTGAAGGGGTGGATATCGCATTTGATGCGGCCGGTGTCCAGGATGGCGTGGACACTGCAATGCTTGCACTCAAGGCACGAGGAATGCTGGTCAACATCGCGGTATGGGAGAAAAGAGCAACACTGAACATGAACCACCTTGTCTTCCGAGAAAGAGCATACATGGGAATTGCATGTTTTGCGCTAGGTGATTTTGAGCAGGTTATTGAAGCAATCAGTACAGGTAAGGGATTGCATAGAACATGGAATTAGCGCTGACCAGGACAGGCAAATTGACCCCTGAAGCGATGATTACACGGAAGATCAAGTTGGATGAAGTTGAAGAGAAGGGCTTCAAGGCCCTCATCAACGACAAGGATAACCATGTCAAAATACTGGTTGATATTGGAGCCTCGACCTTGCGATAGAGTGCTCCATAAAGGACTCGAGGAGAAGGCAGACAGCTGGCTCGGATGGAATAGCGGTATGCATGTCGTCAATGGAGATTGTAGTCCGTTCTGTTATGTAAAGCGAGCACCAACTTCCTGGTTGCTATCTGTGATGATTTGACAGCAGGTAGAAAATAGTGCATCAAACAAGGAAAAAGCAGAAAATGATCTCGATCAAGTTTTGGTCCAAGCAGAGATCTGCGTAGGCAAAAGTATTGTTAGCTCGAAGCTAGAAATCTTGTAAGTGACGCTAGATTGACCAATACTGATCTTACTTGAGAAGGATTAGCTCAGCAAAAGTCATAGCTTGAACCAATCACTCTTATTATTCAACCTGTCCCGCAATCGAGCAAACGCTAGCTTCTGTATCAATAACTAGCCGTTACTAGGCTGCGCTAACTTATGCCCCCGTTGTAGTACACAGTAGCTCAGTGCTAGTAGGCACCTACTGGACCCTGAACGTCATAGGACGGCCCAAACTCTTTCTCAGCCACAACCAAGACACCTTCAACTGGAATTTCCAAGCTCTAAGGGCTTGGTGACCCGTAATAGTTGGCCCGCGGGTAAGGGCACAGGCCATAGCTCCTAACTTCGTAGGAAATTTTCCTTGGTTGTGCTACTGCTCCACTGCACAAGCCACACCATACACAGCCTTCATAAGCACCATCCACGTCACCGCAACCGACTCCCATCATCTGATTCTCAGTCTTGGATAGTTACAAGTTACACTGATTCTGCACTTTCTGTGCCAGCAATCGGCATTCCATTCAGACACCCCATCTACGCTCGCAGCGACGTCGCCACACCTCCAGCTAAAGCCTCGCTTCCGTCTCAGTGAACATTCTGCAAGATGGCCCTCGGAGGCGCCCTGTTGCGCATCTCGCAGACACTTCTGCGCGCACTCCAACTATGTTGCGCCATCCTCGTCTGCGGCGTCTTCGCCTACTTCCTCGCCATCCTCGCCCAACGCGATCTCCCTGTTGCTAGCTACATCCAAGCCGTGACTGGCATGTCCGGAGCTGCCATCATCTACACGGCATTCGCGGTTCTGTTGACGCTCTGTTTCGCGGGTGTGGCATTCCTCGGCTATATCGCCATCGTTCTAGACGTTTGCTTCATCGGCTGCTTCGCCGCCATCGCATACTACAGCAGGGGAGGAGCGGGAGGCTGTTCTGCCGATGTCGACACGCCTCTGGGCGACGGTCCTCCGGATTCCGGAGACTCACCCAGCCTTGGCACTGCATGCAGACTCAACACCGCAGTGTTTGCTGTCTCGATCTTTGCCATGTGAGTTCAATCCCATAGATCCAGAATCAGGGCATCACTAATCAACATTGCAGATTCCTCTTCGTCCTGTCTGCCATCCTCCAGTTCCTGATCATCCGCAACCACAAGAAAGAAAAGCGCTACGGCCCTTCTCCGTCTAACAACTACACCTCTGGCGCCGGCAGGACGCCATTCTGGAAGCGCAAACGCAACAGGAATAGCACACGTGATGCCGAATTAGCGACCGCTCCAGGCGCAACCGGCTACGGCAGACCAAGCCACGATACAGGCTTCACCGAGACCACCATGGTTGGGGGCGCTCCGGAGCCGAAGTACGGTCAGCCTGGCTATGGGCAACCGTATGGACAGGCAGTGCACCCAGCAGCGACGAACAACTACTACCATGGTCAAAATAACGCTGCGACCAATTACTAGGTGTCGTTGGATGGTGTGTGACCTCATCTCCATTGTAAGAGATGGCGCTGGGGTGATGCAGACATTGCAGTTTACCGGCCTTACCTGGTTGCTGATGGCGGGTTGCTTTGGAATTGCATTGACGTGAAACATGAAGATTGGGGATCCGAAATCCGGAATCATCTCAGTGTATGTATACTATGAGGCTTAAAATGAGGAATATCAGATATGTTGCTGTCATCATCATTCTCACCCCTTAACCGCACGCCCATCACTAGAGGACTTTTAAAAGTAACGCAGTTTTCTTGACTGTGATACCTGAACGCCGGAGTTTTTAAAGCCTGTAGTTGCTGCGCATAGATCTCCAGCAATCATGTACCGCGGCGGACAAAAGTAGTCATTCCCAGCTTGCAGAGCGGTCGTTCAAAAGAAACCTAAGTGATACATGAATTGTAAACCCATCATCGCCTAACCATCACCAAGACCAAGCACGCACCTTCACACACACATACACATACACACACGCATTAAAAGATAAAAGAGAGGAAGAGGGAAGAGAGATGGAGACATTTAATTCTTCCTCCCCTTCCCCCTCCCCTTTCCCTTCGCCGTCCCCATCCCACCTCCCCCCTTCCTTCCCTCTCCCCCCTCTCCCTCCTCATGCCCCCCCGTCTCGCCGCCTCTGTTTCTCCAGCCTCTTCTCCACAAACCCGCTCAGGATGGCCTCCAAGCCCTCGTTCCTGCGGGCCAGCAACAGCACGTCGTCGACGCGGACGACGGAGCGGCGGGCGTGTCTGGCGAAGGACTCGAGGTCGGCGGCCGTGTTCTGGAGCTGGGTCCAGACGAGCTCGGTCAGGCTGGCGATGAACTGCGGCGTCGCCGACGTGTTGAGGTGCAGGCACTCGCTGTCGACGGCGCGGCCGATGTGCAGCCAGAGGGTGGATTTGAGGCGCTGGTATGGGGTTAGAGTGGGGGGGGCGTTTGGGGCGGGTTTTGAGGGGGGGGGGGGGGTAGATGGGTCATTTCTATCTCGCTTTGAGGATGCAAGAGGCCGGAAGGGTGAACGGGATACTCGGGAAAAACGCGACTTGGATATCTTCCCCCTCCCAAACAGATGTCTTCCCCTGCCCAATCCTCCACGTAGTAAGATAACTCGGCAAAAGCACGAAAGACGGACAGATCGACAGATAGACAGCAAGAAAGCGAACAATCAGACTCACCTCCTCAAGCTTCCTCACATCCTCATCCACATCCCCCCCTTCACCGCGCGATTCAGCCATTCCTCCCTTCTCCCCTTCTCCCTTCTCCCAGAACCCAAAAAACTTTACACACGCAACTCCAAAGCAAGCTCTCGCACCAAAAACACCGGTAGAAGGTCGAAGATAAAAGCGTAGTAGATTCAGTGAGACAGGGCCGCGAGCCTGCCCGTCCTCAACCAACCACCCAACCAAGCACCAGATGCTGTAAGTAACACTTGAGGCGTCACAGGAACGGAGTTTCTGATTGAGGGTAGAGTTCTATGTATTCAAAGAAGACCCGACGCTGGAGTAATGATTCAAGTTCTTGATTGTTTTACTGATTACACGGTACGGTATCACTTGTGAACTGTACTGCTACTATGTAGATGAGTTACGGCTAAACCCCGGTAATGGGGCATGTCGTGTACTAAGTTTGGCTAGACGCGTTACAAGCGGGGAGCGCGTCTTTTCCTTATTCGGGCCTGAGAATTAACTAGGTCAACTCGTGTCTCCTAGCAGGCAGGTTGTCGATCCTAGTAGTTTGAAATCGCGATAAGTCTTGTATATCATCATTGCCTTTTACATGTTTTCTAGTAGAAGAAACATTGCCAAGAATGGGCAGACCTAGGGGTCTTTTAAAGTGTGTATCCTGGAAGGATATTTCCTCAGAGGTTGTTGTTGTGAGCGGTTTTTCTGGTGACCTTTTCTGAGTTTAAATTTGGTGATAATATGCTAGATGGGATGTTGCCTGTGAGGTGGATGCACAGAATAGAGCTGACCAGTACCGACTGTCAAGTGACGATGCTGAATGCTCGACGCGATGTCGATTTTCTAAAGCACAGATAGCGTGTTCAGGCCGGATCTCAGCCTACTAGTCTGCTTCCATCACCTCCAAGGCCGTTTCTATACACTCAATGAAGTCTCTTCAGTCCCTCGACCATTCCCCTGAGTGTCTCCAGGTCGAGCCCGGCGCCCAAGTCAGCCAACACAGCCTCCATAGTTTCCTGACTGGAGTTCAAGAACCCCTCGATCAATTCTCCGTCCACAAATCGAAAAGGCTCATCAGTCTCTCGCACTTCGTTTTTGAACGCCCTGTACTTGGCCCATGGCATATAGCCCAAGCCTTTTGTCCTCACCGCGACAGCCTGCTGCAATCTCATCAACACATCCTGGTATTCTGCGCTTATCGTGCCGAGCATATACACACCGCCTTCAACCGTGGCGAGGAATGCTTTCGGCGTCACGACTGGTCCCGCTGGTACGTTGGTCACTGCATTTGGATTGGTGGTTGTAGATGAGCCTCGAGCTCTCGTGGTCAGCAAGTTTTCGCTAGACATGCGAACAGGGACTATCGAGTTGACGACCTCCCCAAGTCTGAATTCCGAGGTGACTTCCAGTCGCTTCCTGTCATCTTCAGCCACGCCGTTCACGTTCCTTCGAACGACAATGAGATTGCCCTCCATGTCAGCAGCAACCCATTCATTATCACTCACCACGCTGACAGAGCTGCTCCACATGGTAGCAAAATGACGAGCGGTTTCGCTCAGTTCCCAGCTGAGTCCCGTGTTAGGCGCTGGTGGAATCAGCATCAGTATGGAGACTGATTTCATAAGGTCGGCGACAGCGATCAAAGCTGGCGATACCTTCGTTGCTGGTGTGACACTCAGGGAGAGCGGGTTAGTAGCAGTGCGGTAGGCGGCTAATTTCTCAAGATTGAGACTGTGTGAATGTTTCGACCTGGGAACAAGAGCATACACAACAACCTTTGGTCCGATTAGTACCACAGAAAACTGGCATGTATGATTCTCTCACCGTCTTAACAAGACCGGCCACAATCTTGCCATCACAAATGGCTAGTGACCGACATGCACCCTTGACTCCCAGTTGTGTCATTAGGCTCAACTTCCTCTCCCTGTTGATCTCATAGATCAAGATCCTCCCTTTAACAGATTGTCCAGATGACTCATCTAGCATGCTGGTACCGACCACAAACATGTCAAGACCGTCGCTATCTTCGTCTGTTGACGCTGGAATCACAATTGTACATTCGACCAACTCCCCTTTCGCGAGTTCTACCGAATCCAGCTGCTTAAATGTGACTTCATCAGCAACCTTGAATCTGCTCAAGAGCACCTCCGTTCCACTCTCCAAAATCCGCCTAATGCAGCCCATGCCGAACATTTTAAGGCCTTCGGAATAGGTCACACATCGTACCGTCTCACCTAGTGCTAAAGTGTGCAGTTGGGTTGTCCGCTCGGCATCTATCAGCGCCAGCTTCAGCTCTTTCGGGGTTGCAATGGCAATGGCTCCAGGATATGCTACAGAATTGAAATGAGACACCCGAGAGGCTTCATCACAGTTCACTGCTGAGTACACCATCCGGCCCTCGGAACCATAGATCAAGGATGGTTGTTCGCATGAGGCGAATATATTGCTCAGGGTTGACTGCGGATCGGCCGTCAGATCACGGGGAAGCTTTTTGAATGTTACCGGTTCGGACCCCAGCACGATACGTGTTATATTGCTCAGTACATTCTTGGTCACGTCCAGTGTGTACGTCATAACGGTACCATCTGCCATTGCCACGAACAGACTTGGATGAGAGTCGGGAAGAATGTTGGCTATTAGAACAGAGCGAGGGATTGAGGTGTCTGCCGGGCCCAGGATTTGAGTATGCAGGGAGTCTAGAGAAGGAAGTCCGATTATAGCGATTGATGCTGACTGCCAGAAGGCAACAATGCAGACTGACGTTGGTGCAAGAGGTATAGTGATACTGGCGATTTGGGAATCGGCAGGAAAAGACTTCGAAGCCACGGTTGTGAGATTGTGTGATAGGTCAAGAACATGAAGAGTAGCTCCTCCGCTAACAACGAGCAATCTCTCCTCATTGCTGGCTGTTGCCGTTATCCTGCTACCATCTGGTGGTTTCCACGATGACGTCGTCATGCCGCTGTCAAGATCTGCTATTCGTACGTTCATCTCTGAAACCTGGAGAATACGGTGATTCGACAGATTTGAAGCGAAGAGCGTTGTTTCTGATAGTTCAAGGCCATGGAACTGGTCAACCTCTT
>QQTW01001580.1_pt1 | contig 16055 bp, 14 predicted proteins | sample 1904831 | NCBI WGS metagenome assembly QQTW01 (sample SAMN09435610, study PRJNA476489) | Subsurface metagenome, whole genome shotgun sequencing project. | reverse complement strand
TTCCCACCACTGCATGCCCAAGAACGAGTCGAACCGCTTGGCAAGACTCCACATCCTTTCGGTATGAGTCTGTTGCTGCGGGATCTCGTTACGTTCGTACGAATACTCGGTCGCGTACTCGACACCGAGACCGCGTAACTTAAGCTGGCCGGCGAAGGGGCCTTCGGTGTATCGACCGTACGCTTCGGCGTAGTCCTGGAGTTGCGTCAGAGCATCATTCAGGCGCTGCAGCGTCGTCATGATGCTGTCATCTGAATTGATATCGTCCGGTCTCATGGGTTCAGGGTACGAGGAGAAACCCATGATGGTTAGGAGCTGCGACGCGTTCTGGGCGAGAATGTCGGCTGGGATGATGGGTTTGAAGTCGCATACGGTGCCATCCCGGGTTGTCTTGTTCGTCTCGCTCGTAGGGTTTGGACCGTGGACGAGGCTTTCCTTCCATTGAACGTATTGCCCATGACTGTGTATGCCGTAGCGAACGGTTGCTGTGGAGAGACCAGCTGCCTCGATGGCTTCATTACAGGCTTGAACTTCAGCTTTGTAAAAGCCTGCCAGAAGTGGGTAGGAAGCGATGTTTCCATGTGGCTTGATACCGCAGAGCTCCTTCTCGATCTGCTCGTCCAGGAAGGCTTTCAGTTGGCGCTTGATGTCGGTTTTGACAGCATCGACCATTTGCTTGTAGTCGTAAGATTCCCACGCGGCAAGGATTTTCTTACCCATATCCATCGTCAGTTGGAACTTCATACCCTTGGCGAGGCCCCGCTTCGCAAGGGCGACTTGAGTGTCAACGCAGCCAAAGCCGATTCGGAAGTTTCGCTCCCGATTCCAGAAATCACCGCTGTTGTCGAAGACTGATGGCTCCGTACATTGAGTCCTTGTCGTCCAACGCGGAAAGAGTTGATGCCAGCATCTCCCATCACTTCGAAGGGATCTTTTGGGGTCTTGCCATCATAGTCAAGGAAGGTACGGTTCGGGATTGCTTCCGCCGTATGAGGGTGCCGATATCAACACCGGCCCAGAACTCTTGAGCTCCATCAAAACGCTGTACAGGAGCTGGAGCCGGAGCAAGGTCGTCACCTTCGCAGTTAGCTTCAGGGACGGGAACGGCAAAAAGGCCATCAAGGCGAGCGAGAATTGCAAGGAGCGCAAAAGAATGACTGAACGAGGAGACCCTCATACTGAACGCGCTGCTGTGAATGAAAAATTTAAGGACAGGTAAAGATAGAGAATGTGGATGGCTCCTTTCTAAAATCCTCCCTCCGTAGGAATGTATCTCTTCTTATAGTCATGATTTCCCGTCGATATTTTCTTTATCACGGGAGATTTTTGAAATTGCAAGCATGGTGTCTCACGTATCCAAGGACAGCGGAGAGTAAGATTCCCCGCGTTATCGTTGTTGAATCGCGAACCTTCAGCCCACCGGCAATCAGTAGTGGAGCGGCTCTGGGCTTAGAATGTCGCTTTGTTTCATCGGTGCGGCTCGACTAGGTGGCCCGTGGTACTTCGTCCCTCTCGTAAACAACTAAGGTACATGTGCTCCTTCCTTGAAACTCTTGGATGTGTTTTGTCCTCTTCAATCATGATGGAATGATCCAAGATATTCACCAAGATGTAGGCGCAGTGGGCACGGGTGTACCACACTCCAGAGTCCCTCGTGAACTCCTCTTGCCACCTTCCCTGTTATCCCATTTATCGCCCCTTGACTATCCACGTTGAAGAGCTTCGGAAAGGAGTAGTTGAACGATAGTCCTCATCCCAGTCCGTCAGATGAATGATCTATGACTACAAACAGCTTTAGAGCATGGAATGGCTCTTTCGCACATCGATTAAGCATTACTTTTCCACGTTCATCTTTCATCAAGTCAAAGAGAGAAACATATAAGATAAATATAGATGATAATCGTAATGACTGTGTTAGGAACGTTCCGTACAAGTACAACTAGTATAACAAAAAGACATCATTTTTCCACATCATCCCTTCCCTCTCCCACTCACACGCCGATTCAAGCCACTCTTCTGGTCGGTCGAAAGCGATCCGCTTAGCAGCCGCAGGTATTCTGGCAGAAAACGGGGCATTTGCTTTTCTGCGCGGTGTTAATTTATACTCTTCCATATTTCGAAAAAGCCGGGAGATCCGGTGAAAGTGTAAGCAATAAATTACTAACCTGGGTGGGAAAAACGCTGGCGCCGCAGTAGTCGAGGCAGCGGGGGTACGAAGTGCCGACGCGGGGCTTGATTCGAAGCAAGTTAGGCCTTAGCAGTTCTCAGATTCCAAATGATGGAAAAGTGGCTTACGCATTTGGGGCCGGCAATCTGTGTCATACTGTCAGCTATCCAAGATCTCAAGCTCTATTCATGGTTATTGAAGGTTTAACTCACGCTGCAGGCGGCGGGGCGGTCGAAGCAGCCCGCACATTCCTCGCCCTAAACGGTCGTGAGTGTCAAACTATACGACTGTTCGCATGGAGCTTACGCCATTGAGGAAATCGGCGAGGCCAACGGCACAGGTGGCAAGGCCAGCAAGGCCGGTCGCGGAGCAAGATACGCCGGCAATACCCATAGCTATGATGCAGCCTGCCACCGTTGTCAGCAGGAGCTCAATACTATCATCTCGGATTGGCAGGGCCTACCGCCAAAGTCGCAGGCCTGGCGGGGCTGAAGGTCAATGGCGGCCGCAGAGGCGGCGGCGAGGAAGAGAGGGAGAGCAGCGAAGACCTTCATGTTGGATATTGGTATTGCGAAGTAGGCAAAATTGGAATGAGTAGTGTTGTTGTTGTTGATGTTGTTGTTGAAGCAGGTGCTGATGATGGTGGGATCATTTGAGGGTGGAGGACCTCATATTTATATCCATTTCGGTGCTGCCGTCCTCGCCTGAGCTCGCAGGCAATAGCACCTTCAACACGTTCGCTTCTTTTGCGGCATGGAGTGAAGCCTCATGTTTGATGGTGATATTAATGGATCGTCACCATGGTGGTTGCCATCGCGTACTGGTACCACTTTAAGGCTGGATCTGCAGACAAAAGAAGCACGTTGTCTTAAGGCGGCTGGCACCGGCAATCGCGTCAAGCCCTCTCGGCAAGCTCCCGCGTCGTTCTTTGAGGACATCCCACTGCCTGGACGCAGGAACCCGAGCTACCATGATGCTGAAACACAACTTCTCGTGCAAAAGTGAGTCAGCTGTCGTCATGTTGGTGATGATGATTTGCGGAGTGCATTGATACTTCGTCGCATTAGACGAGTCGGTGGAATTGAACCGACCGACCGACATCGGCAATTGCCGTCGAAGACTGAGTTTGTTTTTCACTTTGTTGCTTCGGTCTCTCAACATTTCGCTTCTTGACACTCACGAATACTTTTCCACTCTTCGCGGCGTGGGAAGGACTAAGAATACGACGTCACCTTCCTTGCTGGGGTACGATTCCAATCCTTGCCCGGCCAAGGCTATCGATCCTTCGACGTCAGGGGCTTGTTGTAGGGCTTCTGAACCGTTCTGGAACCGTTCTTGCCTGCAGTCATCCTTGCGTGAAGACTACCCATCCCGAGACAAGTGGAGAGTGTGCTTGACTAAGACATGATATGCTCGCTGAGCAATCAGGGGCACGATTTGCCCTAGCTTTCAGTCCGCCGATACAGCTCCTGGGCTAGAAAATGGATTCGCTGTGCTACGAGCAGGAGTTGGAGACTCGTAGGAGATAGGTCCTCGCAAGGGTAGATTCGGAAGTGGAACAGGTCAGGACTTGAAGTCGGTTCTGCTGCCAGCATAAGAGGCCGCATGGGCGTGCACTGTCTGGCCAAGGCGCCGAGCTGGGCGCCATGTACGGACTGCTCGCGGGTCGATGATGGTCAGATGGACCAAAATCTCATCCCAATACCAATCGTAACCCATGGACGGCAACGGTCTGCTCGCTCAAGAAACGCCTTCGTCGCTTCCTGTTCCATCCCTTGCCGATGGCCCTGCTTTTTGCCTCTGCACTCGACTGGCTTTCATCCACCTCATTGGGCTGGGCTTGGTCTTGATGTCTCTCGCTATGTGCGGCTGCGGCTTGCGCTGGCTATGCTCGGCCTTCAGCTCTGACGTCGAGGTAAGCCACGCTCTACCGAGAGACGTCTACGCTCACTGTACGTACGTTGCACGGCACGTCTAACACCATCCTTCTACGCTCAAGCGGCTTGGGTTTGTGCGGTAGATCATCGCTTGAGGAGTTGCGTAACTGGCGCCTAAATTCCAGAACGGGTTGTTGAATTCGGTTGAGCTAATGTCTTTGGCGAACAAGGCCTGCGTGGTTCTCTAGATCTTCGTTGACATTCGTTGGCCGATCATTGGGAGTCGGACCTAAGCCTCCTTTCGTACATCAGCCCCGGCCATGCAGCTCGCTCGCCAAAGCTGCAGCCCTGCAAGGGAGCCCTGACGAAGCTGTGAGGCATAGTTTTGCCTTTTTGAGATGCAATAGGACGTAGTCTGGACTTCTGTAGTGGCTAGGGAGAGTGCAAGTTTTATAACTGAAGTCACCATCGTGTCCTGAGCATTGAGAGTGAGATATGTTAAAAAAATCTTCTTTAAATGTCTTGAATTATGAGTAGTGTATGGTCAATGAAAATAAGATCATTGTTGACAGACGCGGGAAGATGACCTCACCTCCAACCTTGGAGGGCAAGGGTGCCGTTTCCCAAACTTTCTCTCAAGCTACTACTCCCAAGGCTGAAACATGCAGCCATGCAACACCAAGGTCCGGACATAACCGCACAATGGCTCACACACCTCACTCAACACCCCTCCACCAACCAATCCAACCTCTGGAACAACAATCCCTCAACCCTCCTCACAACCAGCACTCCCCAGACCCTCCACCTCGGCACCGGCTCCCAAATCCTCTCGACCATCCTCCCAGCCCTCGCAACCACCACCCACGAACTCCTCTTCGTAACCTGCTTCTGGGCCCGTTCCCCATCCCTCACGCATTTGTCCTCCACCCTTCTCCACCTCTCCGCCAAATCCCTCGCTCGCTCCCCTAGCGTCCCCAAAATCCGCGTCCGCATCTGTCTCTCCTCGCTCTCGCTCCTCCAGAAACTGTTCCACACGACCTCGTTGTCTGGACACGTTTACCCGCCGTCAACATGGGTTTCGGAACTGGGACTACCGGCGCCAGAGGAGTTACGAGGGCTGGATTTACAGGTCAAGAGCGTGTTCGTGAAGCCGTTTAGTGTCATGCATCCGAAGTTCATCGTGGTGGATCGGAACAGAGCGTTTTTGCCGAGTTGCAATGTGAGTTGGGAGAGCTGGTTTGAAGGGTGCATCGAGGTTGAAGGACCGTTCGTGGAAAGGTTGGTGGAGTTTTGGCGGGCGTTTTGGGGGAGGAATGACTTGCCTGCTTTGGCTTTGTCTGTGTGGGGTGAGGGGAGTAGGAATGGGTGTTTTACGTCTATGACTGCGACGACGACGGCATCGGGAGTCGATACAGGTCCCGTCACGCCCAACAACGCAGCTTCTACAAACACAGCCTGTTTCGTCCTCCCGCAGACAATATCCCTCCCCGAAACCCCAATCCCAACAATCCTCCTCCCCTCTCCACACAGCCGCAACCCACATTTCCGTCCTCTCCCCCTCATCCAACGCGCCCCACCACCTCCTCCCACGCCACTAAACACATTCCTCCTACACGCCCTAAACACAGCTACTCAAAACATCTACATGCAAACGCCCAACCTCACTTCACCACCGGTCCTCACCGCACTCCTGGATGCGCTGGCCCGGGGCGTCGATGTGGAGATCGTGACGAATAGAAGGATGATGTTGCTTGAGCAGATTGTTACTGCGGGGACGGTGACGGAGATATGTGTTTGGAGGCTTGTGAGGGGTTACCGGCGCTTGTTACGGAGACGAACCGGGGATGAAGAGAGTGGAAGAAAGCCAGTCGGCAGGTTAAGGATTGGGTATTATCGGCCGCTTTCCGACCTCCGGAAACACACATCTCCGTCGTCCGGTAGTGGCCATGGAACCGCGGAGGGAGACAGCGACGAGCCGGTCAAGTCCCATCTGAAACTCACCGTCGTGGATGGGTATGTTACCGTGCTTGGAAGCGGGAATATGGATCGTGCTAGTTGGTACACGAGTCAGGAGCTTGGTGTGGCGTTTTTGTCGAGGGATTTGGCGGCGTTGGTACTGGGGCGTGTAAGGAATTCGTTAGGAGCAGGGTTGGCGATTGAAGGAAGGGTGGAGGAGTACTTTTCGGGTTGATGAGGGTTGGCGAAGGGAGTTCTGAGGCCCGGTTGAATTGAGTGGGAAAGCTGGGTTGGCGTTCTTAGAGGGTGTTGGGATTCGGTAGGGCTAAGGATGCATAAGTGCGCTGGCTTGGGCGATTTTATTAGGGTTGTATCGGAAGGTTGTGGGCGAGGCATCCTTTTCAGTAAAAGGATTGAGCTTGAGATCGGCCACCACATATTCTACTTCCGATAAATGAATTAGAACCTCAAGGTACTGGAAAAGTTTGTAATTATTTTAGACGCGGGGCGAGAGGGTGGATTGATCGGAGGTTTTTGGCGATGGTCGTCGAACGTCTCGGCGCGTCATTCTCTGATGACGGGTACCCCCCAACCGCATTAAATCAACGAAAGTGGATTTCATCATGGGGCGATGATGGGCTTTCACCTTAAGGGTATACAATGAAACTGTGGAGTAATTGAATCACAACTACCCATGATCTGCAAGCCGAAGCCGAAAGATTCATGTACGATTATAGTAGGACTTTACATGACATCTGTTTCATTTGAGCTTTGGTAGAAGCCCACTGTTCTGATTCTACCTCGCAGAACCCGAGAATACTCTCCCCAGTCAATGATAAGACAATCTTTTTAGAAAACCCTATCCCACAGGTATCAATGACGTGTCCCGAACGCCCTTGATGCAAACAATCAAGCAACAAGCTATAAAACTACCTCGCCCAAATCAAAGTCACCGAAAGAGAAACCACTACCTCCGCTTCCCACTCTGCATGTTGGTAAATAGCAACTTAAACCCATTACAAAGAGCCCTCATGTCAGGGTATGGATTACGCTGTAGTTCGAAAGCGTGAGGTATGACCTTGACGGGCCAATTCTGCAATTGCGCGTGCTGGCCGGCTTTGAAACAGAGGAAAAAGTAGCCTGGGTATTTGGGATTGATGCAGAAGGCGTAGACGGAGCGTTTGGGGTTAGCTTCGGTATAGGTAGTTAACCATCGTTCTGAAAGTTTTTGTTAGGTTTCGTTAGTTTAACTTCGCGAAATGAGTTGAGGATAGGGAGGAAGATGGGGTGTGGAGTAGGGTAGGAAGGATCAGGGAGGGAGGACGAACCGGTGTCGGCTTTGCTGCCGTTCTGGAATTTCTCGTGCAGCATCATTTCCTCCACTTTCCTCGCCATAGCTTTGACGTGGTTGACGATCAATTCGTCGAGATCGCTATACGTGTATCTACCACCAATTTTCAACGTTTTGCCAACGGAGAACTCGTTGTCCTTGTCGAGCTCCAAAACGTCAATGTGCTGGTAGATGTTGTCGGAGACCTTCCACGTGACGGCCAGATGATCGAGGCCTTTGGATGACGGTCGGATGACAACGTCGCCGCGAGCTTGTGAACCTAGGTATTCCTCCGCCTGTGCCGCGTTGAAGGAGCGGAAAAGAGGGTGTTTGATGACTCGCTGGGTGCGCCCAGAGACATCGTTCTTCTCTTGAAGCGTGTCCTTGTCCTTTTGCTCCTGCCTATCGTCCCATTCGCCACGCATACGGTCGATTTCCTTGCGGTAGGGCTTTCGAAGAGCATCCTCGCGCAGTGAAAGCGATGCGCTCAGAGCTTTCCTGTTCAAGTATGATATCCTGGCTTGCACTGTTTGGTGTAGTGAGTAAAGTTGCTTGGCCGACACATCCAACCGGTCAGTGATTTCCATCTCCGTCACGAGACCTTCGATGCCGCAATCAAGTTTCGCATCAATGTGGTCATCGGTGATCCTTTTGATGGACACGGGCACAATCATGCCTTCGCAGAGCGAGTCACGAGTCTCACCTGTGAACATCGTAAAGATTTCGTCAGTTGACAAGAGTGCGAAATTGCGGCGAAGTTCTTCGTATGGTTGTTGCAGCTCGGCTCGGATCGTTTCGAGAGTGGCTCGCTTTCGTTGGTTGAAGTTCCTCTCCAACTGCTCGGCGTACTCCTCAAGAATGAGATCGTTGACCTTTTCTTGTGCGTCATCTTTGATGAGCTTTCGAACAATAGCACCGGTACCGTTCTCGTCAACCTCAGCTTTGATGTCTTCCTCGTCCAGTTCGAGGGCGTCAGCGGCCATCTTCCGACCGAGATCATAGTCCTCAGGATGTACACGAGTATTGTCAAGGTAATCGGAATTCGGCTCTGAGCTGTCGAACTCAATGTACAGGAAACTAGCGCAATTGTTCCACACACGAGGACCAACGGCAGGAAGCTTACCCTCTTCCGAGTCACCAACAAGCTCGGCTCGGGTGGCAACAACACCTCCGTTGAGATTGATCACCTTCAGAAGCTGCGATGCCTTCCTCGGTCCCAGTCCGCACACGTACGGTAATAGATTGGCTGTGTAAGTGTCACTAACAGCCTCGTTGATGTCCACTCCACAAAGATTGACCATGTCCACCATAGCTGTCTCGAGGTGTTTCAAAATCTTTTCTTGTGGAACAAGTTGCTGGCTTGGATCGAATGAGATGGAAGTGATGTCTCTTCCAAGCGATGCGTATTCCTTCATCGGGTTTTGTAAGTATTTCGCCAACGCAACGCAGTACTTCGTAAGCGGCGCCAGTCCTGGATGCTCGACATTAGCTCGTTCACTTGTCTGATACAATCTGGCAACTTCGTCGTTAACGACAACGACCTCCAGTTTGTCACTAGTATCGTTCCCGTCCTCGTCTTCGTAATCTGCTCCCCTGAGATCCTTGTGCTCCACAATCTCGTCAATCTGCCGGTACAATTTCCGCGTCTCAACTGAAAATCCGGATACACCAATCACGTCTGGTTTGCGCCGTTGGACAAGTTCGACAAAAGCAGCAACGTCGGCACCGTCATCGATGCCTCGTTCCTTGTCGCCAAGACTGAGGTCAGAGAACTTGCCGTTCTCAAGAACACGGCCGTCTTCCTCAACCCATGCCCAACAAGTAGCGTCGCGTCCAGTTGTTCCGGTGCCATTGGAAAGAGCAAGAACTCTTGGAATTGTGCCGAGTATCATTCCCTTCGGTTTATAAGGGGCTTGATCCAGCTTCTTCGAGAACTCTTCTCGACATGCTTTTGCGACATGATTCTCGCACTCGGTCTTCATGTTTTCCTTTACCCCTCGAGCCATGATCTTATCGAGTTTGAGCAGTGCTAGATCCAGAACTTCACGTCGTTCTCGATTCCACGCATCGGCCACTTCGCTGACGTTATCGGACTCGAGATCACTATACAAGCGCTTCTGGAAGTTGTCGTAGCCCTGTAGTCTAACCTTAACCTCGACGAGCCCTTCGTCTTCGGCTTTAAGCATACGGAGGTATAGTTCTGGCTGACGAGCAATGTCGCTGAGCTGCTGATTTCGCAGATATTTAAACTCGTAATAAGGATGCTGCTCGTCAATCTTGCGAAGTCCCTTATCTGTCCTAAAACAGTCGACGACTCCATTCATATAGTAAGCCTGTCTCATCACCTTCCGCATTTTAGGACTCATTGTAAGCTCCTCCACAAACATTGCTTTCGCGGCTCGAAGTGCTTGGGCCCCTGAAGAGTAGTCCGGCGGATCTAGTATTGCCTCACTATCGGCCATATCGTCAGGACGCTCACTCGGGTCTTCCGTGTATTGTCGCCGGCCTTCCTTCAAGGCATTCTGAGCAAAAGCATCTGCGGTTATACCGAACGCACGCACTAGACCGTAAATCTTGCCATTACGGATGCGCTCGAACAAGGATTTCGTTGAACCAGGCCGACGCTGCGTACCGTTGGTCTCCGTCTCACTCATTAGAGCCAAGTCTTTCAGTTGTGAGGAGTGCTGGAAGTGAAGGTAGTCCTGAACGTCTTGGAGCTCTTCCATCGTGACGGCTGCAGGTAACATTTCTTCAAAGATACTGTCCTGGACGTTGGAGACGGCTTGTAAGTTGTCATATGTTCGCTGAAGAGCGGCCCTCTTATCGATCAGGGCCCTAAACTTCAGGTCCATTTCGAAGATGTCCCACAAATCACTCTGGTTTAGGAGTTTCTCTGCACTAACAACATACTGCGGTGCGCTTTGACTGTAGGGATCCGGGGTGACAGCAACCTTTGCCGCGTGTATGAGATAGTCCTTGCGATGCTGAAAAATGAAAGGAACCTCGTATTCGTCCGTAATCATAAACTCCAATACTTTGGCGACTGATTTCTGGAATGGCTCTCGAAGATCCTGGTCCAACCTCTTTTTCGGCAGCATAAGGTTTGAAATCCACAGAGCCTCCTCCTTGAACTGATCATCCGTGAGAACGATATGTTTGTACTGTTGCCTTGCGAGTTGAAACCGCTCAGGCTCATCAGTAAAGCGAATCAAATTGTCGTCCTCCGTCAACATCTTCTCAGCCAATTGTGATGGCTCAAAGACGTCTTTCAGTTCGAGACCTTTGTCGGGATCTGCCTCGTGGTCATCCTGTTCGTCTTGTAGCTCTAACGCCCAGTCATACTCATTGCCATCTCCGAAGGCCATCCTCATATCCTCCAGAGCTGCCTCATCCAACCCAGCCGCTTCGGTGAACTCGACACCCGCAAGGCCTCTCTTCGTCGGCCGTGCAACCTCAAGGTCGTCCAGACGCTGGTCACGGTCGTCGTCCTCGAAAACATCATCCTCGATGAAGTCGACAAATTCATCTGCCAAGCCCCGTGGCTCTGCACGAGCCGCACGTCGGTTATCGTACTCATGTGGCGCATCCTCGTCCTCATCAGAATCGAATATATCGTCCACGCCGCGAGACGGGCGACTTGTCCTATCCTCCTTGTAACCTCTTTTCAATCGTTTCAATTTCGGCTGCATCTCGTCAAACACGCTTCGACAAACACCAATGCAAGCATGCACGTACCTCGCTCGGGGCCCTTCTCTCAAAGTCCGGGTTCGCTTCTCCTATCAGATCGAGGTCTTCTTCATCGAGGTCGGCCTCTTCCTCTTCGCGCTCTTCTCTCCTTCGCTTCTTCCTCTCTCGTCTCCTCCGGTCGCGCTCCTCAGGTTCTTCATCTTCATCGACGATGAAACCTTCCCTGACCTATCACGGGGAGAATTAGTTGGTTGCATTTACTGTTACCGACAAGCCCAGCGTTGGTCTTACTGCTCGAGCTGCGTCCTCATCGTCGTCATCTTCTTCCTCCTCGCTTGAGTCGTCCAGATGACCGTTCACTCCATTGGCCCTTGGCCTGACCTCACCGGCCTCTTCGTCAAAAGATTCTTCATTCTCCTCGTCGTCGAGCTCGGCCTCGCCTTCGATGAGATCTCTGGCATTCATGTTGATGAACCTAAGTTTCACCAGACAAGCTCTGCAAGAGGAACCAAGGCAAATGAATGGTGTTGGTGCTGGCCGGGTAGAAGGTATGGTATAGTATAAGAGTTGCGGCTCTGCAGTCGTCGCGAAATGTTACCTTACCTTACCTTTAGAGTAAGGCGAGGTATGTGAATTCTAGCGTAGTCACGTGGGACGCGGCTATCAAGCGCTCTTGACACATGCTTTCGCACGGCCCGCGCAACTATTAATACTTTATCTGGAGGGGCAGGAGGTAAAACTCCAGTATTCATACTCATATATTAGTTATAATTATATCCGATGATGATTTCTATTCGCCTGGTAGCCAACAAATAAATATCATGAGGTTAGATTATGAAAGACGTGCCAATTGATCCATCAACTTTGTGAATCAGTACTGTATTGTACTGTACAAAGCATTGAAGTAAATATCGCCATTGATGTGACTTCTGACTTCTAGGTCCGAATGGGACAATAGTAAATATGCACCATCTGACCATTCATGCGTTTCCAATCAAGCAGTCTTTATTCCTAGTGAAGGAACAGACCAATAAGCGGCACGGGGCCATCTGTTCTATTGGCTGGACCCTGAATGGAGGAAGGATGTGGCGGCTGTTGACCCTCTATGGACGAACCATCTCGCATGATTGCGAAGCTCTCCTTTAACCCACCTCAACTCCACAACAATCACCAAAACTTCGTCGATCAAGGCTGTTGGAACACTTTGCAAGTCTACTTACACTCTGGATAAGTATTCAAATATTCTAAGAAGCTGAGTGACAAGCTGCAACCATGTCCGACGCCTTCAAAGGCAGAACGCTGAAGCGCAAGAACGTCAAAGGCCTGGCTTTAAGCGCACCACAGCCAAAATCTCCAGGCCCGTCTGCGGGGGATGCACAGATACCAGGCGCCATCGGGAATGAGAACGATCGTCCGGATACGCTGGAGATAGGTGTAGAGTTCAAACTCGATCTGCGGAGTGAAGACTTGATCGTGGTGAAGGAGCTTGGTGCGGGCAATGGAGGTACGGTCAGCAAGGTCGTTCATGCGGCAACAAGGGTGGTCATGGCCAAGAAGGTAGCTACTTGGGACAGCCATTGCAATGATCATGATGACATTGGCTGATAGGTCTCAGGTCATCCACGTCGAAGCAAAGACTGCGGTTCGTAAGCAGATCGTCCGGGAGCTGCAAATCATGCATGACTGCAACTCGCCCAACATTGTGTCATTCTACGGTGCCTTCATGAACGACGCTGGCGATGTTATCATGTGTATGGAATATATGGACTGTGGGTGAGTGCAAAATCACGTCATGCTGGTAATCCCGTCGCGCCTCGACTGCTGACAATTAAATAGCTCGTTGGACCGCATCTCGAAAGACTTCGGACCTGTTCGTGTCGACGTGCTGGGGAAGATCGCCGAAGCAATCCTTGGGGGCCTGAGCTATCTGTACGACGCGCACCGCATAATGCATCGAGACATCAAACCTTCCAACGTACTTGTCAACTCACGCGGCGAAATCAAGCTATGTGATTTTGGCGTATCCGGCGAGCTTGTGAACTCGATCGCGAATACCTTTGTCGGTACCTCTACATACATGGCACCTGAGCGGATTCAAGGGGCAGCCTACTCGGTGAAATCGGATGTGTGGAGCACAGGGTTAACACTGATGGAGTTGGCGATTGGGAAATTCCCTTTCGACTCAAGCGACTCGTCATCAGACCGTAGCGAGTATCCTACCGGAATCCTGGACTTGCTTCAGCAGATTGTCCACGAACCGGCGCCGGTGCTTCCAACGAGCGACGCTTTTCCCCCAATACTCGACCAGATGATCCAGCGGTGCCTTCTTAAGAACCCAGACGAGCGACCAACACCACGAGAACTCTATGTGAGTATAACCCTGTGACCGTCATATGACCACATCCGTGCTGACAACTCAACAGGACAAAGACGCCTTCCTGCAAGCCGCAAAACGTACTCCTGTCGATCTCCAGGAATGGGCCGTCAGCATGCTGGAACGAGCCAACCGCAAATCCCACCTAGCACCCCAACTATCTCCCGGAACAAAGGCCCTCCTACGCGAAGGCTCCGGCTCGAACACATCAGCCTCCTCATCAAACAAAGATTCGAAAACCCCCACGTCCGCCGAAATCCCCATCGCCAACGGAGAAACCGGCGCACCGACCCCACCTCTACCCACGAGCGCAAGACAGAAGGTTCCGAAACCGCAACTGCAGGACCCACCGTACACCCGTCCGGTGATTCCCGACCGAACCCCGAGCTACGACGCCCCACCAAGGACGAACGGGAACGCGCACGTGCAGCAGCAATACGAAGACCCTCCGACTCCGTACTCCCACCCAAGTTTCCCACCGCGCAGCTCGTCCGCAGTATCCAACCACTCCCGCGCCGGTGGAAGCTTCGCCATGTCCAGCATGGCCACCACGCTGCCCATCCGTCCCGCTCCACCGCCGGTCGGGCCCTTACCTCCGCCGCCCTCTACTACGAACCTGGGAGGACGGGCACAACTCTCTTCGCGACGTCAGGGCATGGCGGTGTTGCCGTACTCGAGCATCGACGATCCGCAGCACTGAGTCTTCTGGAAATGCCTTGGCAAGAACTTCGTTCTTTGCTCCTTCACACTGGGTCTGGTTCTTATAGAAGGTTGTGTTCTGGCTTCCCGAGCAAGCTTCTGCGGACTGAAAGATGTTACGGTTATGGTTGTCATCCTCTTCTCAAGCTCACGACGTTAGGATAGAAGCGATTTCTTCGGAGACTTTTCCACTTCTCATTCGGATGTTCACTCACCGGTTTATTTCCTCAAGGTCAATCTCTCGCTCTCTTCTCTTCCCGTCATCTTGTCACTCTTACTTGTCTGTTATTCGAAGGGTTGCCGTGGCCGTGGGCGACAGGGTTCACACCAGCATGCATATCTTAGGCGTCGACCATTCTGAGCTGTGGGGTCGGATGATCGGGCTTCTTCTATGTCGCACACGACCTCTCACACAGCCTGCGTGGTTCCGGTACGGCGTTGTAACCAGGTTTCGATTATCAAGGCGGTTGTGCAGGTTCATAGCTTCCTAATGAAGACGAAAGTCTATTTCCAGCAGTGCCGTTGAGATGATGCGAAATCGCGAAGAATGAGCCGAGTAAGGCATCGTTTACCTGAACTGAAATCCGATAGTGCTACCTGCAAGCCAAAAAAGCATCCAGCGTCCACCAAGCCAATGAGCCCCATCCACGAGGAAGAAAAGGCTAGAAAGTATATTCATTATCAGCTCGTCTAAGTATATCCGAAGCAAACACCCGCAGCAAATCCCAGCACCTAACCTCCCCCGAAAGCAACACACGTCCCACCCGCACTACCCATAGAACCAATACTGCGTCGAATACGGCACCTCCACCCCACCCACCTTCCCCCCACAATCTTTCCCAGCCTTGCCACCCACAGTCTCAACCCTAAAAACAAGCCGCAGAGGCCCCCTCCTCCCCTCCTTACTCCCATCCACGCGTTCCAACGTCAACCAATCGACGGCCCCCTCCCTCGTCGCCGGTATGCCCTCAACCTTCTTCCCCTTAAACACACCAAATTCGGGTCCCAAATCCCACGTCGGTACTTTGGCGGAGTCGAAGAAGTGCAGTCCTAGGACATCTTTGTTCTTGCCGTTGTTGTTGGGCGTCGAAGTGAAGGAGGAGAAAAGTGAGGGAAAGGGAAAGTAGAGCAGCCAGCGGGTCAGGAGGGTTAGAATTGTGAGTTCGCGGCCGGGGATGCGGGTTGAGAGGGTTGAGAGGAGGGGGCTTGCGTCGTAGATTGTTGCGACGGCGCCGGCGGCGACCGGGGTGCAGGTCGTGGTTTTGGAGGTGTCGGTTGGGGTGGCGCAGGTGTAGTTTTGGGTGCCGCGGGCGAGGGTGATGGCTTTTAGGGTGAGGGTCGGTGGTGGTGGGGCAAGGCGGGAGGGGCCTGGGGACAGATGGGGGTTAGTTGTAGCTTGTATATGGTGGGGAATGGGGGTTTGTGAGGGCAAGGTAATGGGATGGGGAAAGGGGCTTGTAGAAGATGAGCGGAGTGACAGGTTAAGCTTACCATCAACGAGAGGGACGGTGTATTTGGTGATGTCGAATGTAGTGCGCTGTTCGCGCTTGAGGGGAGCTGGTATTGCGGTAGTAGATTGGAGGAAGGTAACGAAGACGGTGACAAGCACGAGCAACGTCGAGCTGTGCATGCTTAACATCTTTGCCTGTCGACAGTCGTATAATAGGTACAAGAAATAGTCGAAGGAAGAGAATGTAAAGTGAGAAGTGGAAAACGTAAGTGAAGTGGTGGCTCTCCCCAACGGATATTCTCGCCGTGCATGAAAGTCGCGACTACCTCTTAAGGTATTGACCTTCCGAGTCACGAGAGCCGAAATGGAAGCAGCAGCCCTAAATCTCGAAACACGCAACTTCACTTCCTTTCACATCAACGAGACACACAAAAGGGAGGAACAAAGGTGTCCTAGGACTGCACTTCTTCGACTCCGCCAAAGTACCGACGTGGGATTTGGGACCCGAATTTGGT
>QQTW01001579.1_pt1 | contig 16058 bp, 16 predicted proteins | sample 1904831 | NCBI WGS metagenome assembly QQTW01 (sample SAMN09435610, study PRJNA476489) | Subsurface metagenome, whole genome shotgun sequencing project. | reverse complement strand
TTTTACGGTTAAGGAAGAGGAGGGGGTCGGTTGGGATTCCTGTGTCGGGAGGGAACTATATCCGCTTGATGTAGTTGATAAGGGAGAGCCGGGGTCGACAAAGACAGCGACGGTGTAGGACCAGCTGAGGAGGATGTAGAGAAGTAATCCAATGAAAGAGGTGGTGAGGCCTGTGATGAGATGATGCTCGGTTAGTTTTGAATTATGAGACCAGAGATGCAAAGGAGCGAGGTGGTAAAGAATAGGGACATACCCGTCCATTGTGGTCTTCTTTTCAAGAATCCGATCCGAGTCTCTACCCAGACTGCCCATGTCGTGAGTCCATATACGAAAACCAGTGGAAAATAAGTCAGCGTGAGACAGCAGGCCCGCTCGCAGCGTTTGACCCCCTCTCGTTGTCGCTTCTTCATGACGGGCGAGGAGGGCATCGACATCGGACTGAGAGTCGACATGATGGGTGATGCCACCCCGTGAGGCCAGCGGGAGTGCTGAGGTCAGAGGTCACGATACCCTTAACGCCGGTGGCTTAGTTGGCGATGGCGATGGCGCGGCTCGTGGCTCGTGGCGCGGCAAACTTCCGAGGCGCTTTGCCGAGAGACGCGCGGCAGTTTTAGAAGCCGACTTCCGTTCTGCCCTCACTCTCCACCGACGTTGGCACAATGGATAAGAAGAGCGAGTGTCTTGAATATTACTGAAAATGATCTTAGAGAACGTTCAATAACAATACCTGAAGAGCATTCTTTGAGTTAAGCGCCTCGGGCTCGATTGTGCAGGACCTTGGATCGACTTCATCGCCACCTCCGACCTCACTACGTTACTTCGACCTTCTTTCAAGCTACTAAATCGATGAAGGCGGCCAGGCATCACAACATGTCTAGAATTCAGTTGGATCCTGTTCTCCATTTTGGTATTCCAGAGTTGGCATCGACAACTCATTCTCCCTGTCAATTCCTCGAAACCTAGCACCGGAATGGATTGCAAAAACTAGGAGCCCCATTTGACTAACAGATCTCTAAAATCTGTTTCTTTCTTTCCTTCTCCTTTCTAAACTCGATTCTTACGACAAGTCCATCCTCATTTGTGTCTCGAGCATGTTGATGCTCCCATTTCTTCCATCATCTTTGCTGCTTCGGGGGACTGCAGCACAAGCTACAGTAGTACCGTACCACGGGTGGATGACCATCATCCTTTTCCTGTGGTTCCTCGTTTCCGTCCGGCAGGGCCGACCCCAGCGTCGCTCCCACCCAAAATCGTCCAAGCGGGACGCGGGCCGTTGTGCTTGTTCCCGCCATTGCGATCCCAGCTTGTTCCACTCCTGGGCCAATCAGCGCACGTCCGTTTCCAACGTGGAGCTTCGGCGCATGTGGGGGAAGCTCTAGCTTGAGCTCCGATGCATCCTTAGTTCCACGGAAGACCTTCGTCTTTTGAACGGAGCTGCCTGCAACCAGTTAAGATCTATGGGGCGTGCGACCGGATCCACGTCCGACTGGACCCGAGGATTCATCGCGCCGTCCGTTTGAATCGCAGCTGCTGGGGGGCCAAAATGTCCAGTCATGGCAACTGTCCGTGCGGGGTCTTGAAGGTGGCAGGAACAGCAGCAATGTCAACAAGGAGGAGTAGCGCTGTTGGATGATCTCATCCTGCCCGGACGGATGCAGGACCAGATCCATACTTAAGCGGAGCTCTGCCCAGTCGTTTCCTGGATCGGTTCAATCCCTGTCTGCCCCACTGCTCCTCGGACGCGGATCATATTCAGACACGATGTTGAAATCGCTCCTCATTGTTGGCTATGCGGCCCTGGCATTGGCCTCGTACGATGGCAACATGAATTATCAGAGTCCCTCGCGACGACACGAGGCCTTGGGAGTGGCTGTTCACAAGGTGGTCAAGCGGCAGGCACCTGGTCCTGCTCAGAACCCATCAAGACTGAACTTCACGCATGGCGTGGCTTCGGGCGATCCCTATCCGGACTCGGTCATCCTCTGGACACGCATTGCGCCCATGGCTGACAATGACCGGTCCAATGTCACGGTCAACGGAACGGCACCTGTGTACAACCATCTCACAGAGCCGTATGTCAATGCGTCAACATCACCAGTGTGCGTCGACTATCGAGTGAGCGCGGACCGAGATTTCGGCGACGTGGCCGACTCGGGGACGGCGTACACCAGCTCAGATATTGATTACACCGTCAAAGTAGGCTTTGACAGGGATTGTAATGTTTGACTGGATCTAACATTGGGTAGATCGAGGCGAGCAACTTAGAGCCGTTCACATACTACTATTATCAATTTACGGTATGCAACTCCAACAACAGCAGCCCGCTCGGGCGAACCAAAACGACACCGCGTCCGGACGACAGGGTGGACAACCCGGTCCGGCTGGCCGTCTACTCGTGCAGCAATTATCGTCAGTATAGGTCTGCGTCAATCTTGACATGAGTACTGATGTCTGCAGCATTTGGTTACTTCAACGCATATGGCAACACGGTTCGCAAGGACTCGGTTGACTACGTGATTCATCTGGGCGATTACATCTACGAATATGCGAATGGCGAGTATGGCTGGGGCAATAGTCTGGACCGGATTCCTCAGCCAGACCGAGAGATCTACACCTTGTACGACTATCGTAGGAGAATTGCCACGTATCGGACCGATCTGGATCTGGTGGCTAGTCATCAGCAGTTCCCCTGGATTCCCGTATGGGATGATCACGGTGAGTATACATCGTGGCGGTCATTGAACGACCTGCTCTGCTTCTACACCATTTGCACATTCTTGACGCCTCTCCACACTCCCCATCGTTCTCTCGAAACCTAGACTACTCATACTGATGATTCGGCAGAGGTGGCCGACAATACTTATCGCGATGGTATGTCTGAGCTCAACAACACGGAGCAGTCTTTCAACGAAGTTGGCGGAGTGAGCGTCGACCAGCGCAAGATGAACGCCGTCCGAGCGTACTTTGAATGGATGCCTATTCGGTCAGTGCATGCTAACAACAATAGACGCTGATCAGTATCTGATTTACATTCCAGACAAGTCGAGATGGACGACAACCTGCGTATCTGGCGCAACTTCTCCGTCGGATCTTTATTAGATATTATCATGCTAGACACTCGACAATACGACCGATCCATTACCGATCTGTATTGGAACACCGACTACGTCAACACCATCTCGAACGAAGCCAGTCGGACGTTGATGGGCAGTCGACAAGAGAACTGGTTCTACGGACAACTCTCGGCATCGCACAATCGAGGAGCAACCTGGCGGGTGATTGGCGATCAAATCAGTGCGTACTTTCGTGCCCTACCTACACCAACCCCCTCCTTCCCCGTCGTTCATCGCTGATAACATCACCTCCCAGTTTTCGCTCGCCTCAACCTATCCATCTCATTTGGCAACGAGAACCCCTTTAATGTCGATGCTTGGGACGGCTATCTCGCGAACCGCAACCGGACATTCCAACACCTCTACGAAAACGACATTGGCAACAACATCTTTCTTGCGGGAGACAGTCACGCCAACTGGGTCAGCGACATCATCTGGCTCGACCACCACGCTTACGACGGCGCTACGGGGGCGGGATCTATCGGGGTAGAATTCGCGGGGACGGCCGTATCCAGCCCCAGCCCATTCGGAGCGAACATCACCATTGCTCAAGCCAACAACGTCAGCTCGCTTCTCGTCCGGGATAATCCCGAATTGCAATGGTCCGAGACGTATTACCGAGGCTACTACGAGCTCCATATCGACTACGAACAGGTCGAGGCGAGATACTTCGGGGTTCCCACGAATCGAATCCGACAGGGCGAGGAGATCCCGCTCGCGACGTTCCAGGTGCGGAATGGGGAGAATAAATTGAGACGGAATCCAACGGTGGGTGGAGGTACGGTGGAAAATGGCTTCCTCAGAGGTGGGAGGGTGGTGCAAACGAATCGGACGATGACGACGGAGGGAAATGATGGTACTCGAGGTTGATTTTATCGGTCATGGTTGATTAAATCAATATTAGTTCATAGATGGAATGGGATGTTGGATCTTCGTTCCCTGCCGGGTATGGACATGGTATGACATGACATGAATTGCTCTACGGTGGGGTTGCTGTGCTTGGTGACGCGCAGACTGCTCTGGGGTAAAGCTATTATCTTGTTGGAGGCCGAGGATCGTCGAGTAGAGTAGCATAGAATAGGCTCATGATAGAGTAGACAGAGTTGAAGTAGCTTGGATGATGTAACAAGAGTATGAAGAAAAGATAACAGTCTCCGTTGCAGAAGGAGAGAGGGGCGGGGAGTTTGCGTACGAGGTATGGCATGGTATAATATAGCTTGTGGAGACAGCTGTAGTAAGCTTCCTTGTAAGACTTCATTTAACATATAGTACATGGAGAATGTTGCGATTATGCAAATAAGAAAACGAATCATCATCAAGGGTAACAATGATATAGAAGCAGGATGAACAGAGCCAACGACAGAGAGGAGAGAAAGGAAAGGAAGGAAAGGGGAGAATTGAGAAGATGCATCAGAAGTGAGGAATGTAGCTCGCCCATCTAACTTGCGTGTACACCTCCTGTGGGACGGACCTCAGACCCACGAACGCCAATACCAGTAAGGAAAGTCTAGCCAGAGTGTATATGCCCGCACAGGCCCTATTCCACGGATAACTCAAGTTCAGAAAAGCTAGAAGCAACATCATGAACGGCAAAACGGTACATGCGAGGGCTGAACCTCTCCAGAGCCACTGCTCGACCGGGCTGGAAAAATGGGCATTCCATCCAGCCAGGTGGCAGCACCCAAAGACCAGAGTGATCAACGTGGAAGGGCCATAGAAGGAGAAGGGACTGTACGTCGGCTCGGCCTCATCGTAATCCCTCAACGACACTCTTTGCCCGTTACCGCCGCTTCTGGCTTCCAATTCATCTAGCTGCAGCACGGATCGGAGTGTCTTGTAATCCCTTGGGTATCGAACACGATATGGTATCTGGACGTCCAGGGGCTTCGACCACCAGACCGCGTAGGTTGCTATGGAACATAAGACCATTGCCAGGGTAAGTCGTTCGATATTGGCCATGAGCAATCCTTGACCCGCACGACCAATTAGCTGCACTCCGAACCATGTAGTTTGGAGACAAGCGAGCGATTTTGTGAACCAGTCGGCTTTACTTCGCTCCTTGATCTCGTTATCATCGATGGGAGGAAGTTCCATGACACCACGCTCGACGGCCCGTTGGATTCCGGACAGATCGAGCCGGTAACGATGATCGTCGCATGTCTCAATCGCAAGGCCTCCCATCGACAACCAAAAGCAATACCTTGTGCTGAGAGATGGGAGGGTCAGGTCCTAGTCATCGAGACGATTCCTGTCATGCGCTGCTGTTGTTTGATGCGATGGCATGCAAGAGAGGTGCAGTACAACGTACGGGTCTCTCACGTTCCAGTCGACGCAGATCCTCACGAAACTCCTTGAGGACGAGCAATTCGTCGAGAGCAACGGGAAATAGAAACTCCGGGGCCAGCAGAGCAATGACCATCCACTTCAGCTTGTGGAAGAAGATCCTCATCGGTGACTCGTCATCAGCCGGCAGGTTCATATGGAGAGTATTCCATACGCAGATGACGATGGTGAATAGGCAGCTGGTCACGAGGCCGATGGTTCCTCGCTGCCTTGGCTCCGGTACAAATCCGACGAGCTTGTCACCGGAATCGGTAGCGTTGGCCATGATCAGCCGCGCGGGTAGATGAGATGCTGCAACGTCGTTGATGGCTGTTCGAGGTGCTATTCTCAACAGACTTGATCGAGGTTGTGGCGATCCCGGACGCTTTACATCTACCATGAGATCCATTGCACTTATATACACGAGCGTTGGTGTCGGAAGGGCTGAACACATATCTCGGTGGCCAATCAAGTGGATGATCGAGTAGCAGGGCGCGTGTCGTTGCTAAATGGGGCGGGGCGGTGATATTCATTGGGTAAGAGGCGTCGTCGAGATACTGAGTGAGGCTGGACGGAGCCTTATGTAGAGCTGAGCCCATGCAGTGTGGGTAACACCAAAAACCGGGCGGAATTGCATTCGCGTGAATACCGGCTCCTATTTCTGGCCATGTCGATTTGGTGGAACACACCTCTAAACTGGCGAATTGAGAGCTCTTATAGACGCCTGACTCGAGATCTTGACTCGAGCTCGGAGCTGTCCTAATCGCCTGGCTCCGGCCGGTAATGGCTCGCTCGTACGCGCCTATATAGTAGCCTGTCACGCGGGTGACAAAATAAACGGAACAGCTCACAGTGACCGCGATGAAGGCTGGTAATCTTCATCATCAGTCCGATGAAAGAGAGGCTATCACCATTATCAGGATGATGACGGTTGAGTTATTCATCATAAGGATGATGGGGCTACCTTCGTCATAAGGATGATGAAGCTCCCTTCCGTCAGACGGGTGATGATAAACCGTTCGTCGTAATGATGATGAAGCTCACACCTTCGTCGTCAGAAGGATGATCATAACCCTTTCGTCGCAAGGATCATAAAGCGGTTACTGCTGAGTTGTCCCATTTATCTTGTCACCCGCGTGCCTATATACGGACGCTAGACCTTGGCGGCTAGGGCTACGGACGACTAGATTCAACTCTGCCTAGGCGACGATGTGACACTTCCGTTGAGGTTGCTTTTGTTTCTACAGTACTGCTAGACTTAGAATGGGGTCGGGTCGGGTTCAGTTCTCCGTCTTTGTTTAGGAACTAACCCTTCCTTTCCATTCAGGCACCAGCGTATCCAGTGCGTACCACACCAGCCAAGCAGCGCAGAGTAGAGTAAACCAGGAAAATGAGTCCGCTGATGAAGCAATAAAGACGATACCGAACATACCAGAGCTGAGAGGATACATGACTCAGGCTAGCTATCTCGAGTAAATAAAGAGGAGCTATGTAAAGATGTTAATGGGATTATAATTGAGTAAATATCATGACGAGAGAAAAGATAGGTAGGTAGTAATAGAGTTGAGGTCATGACAGGAGAACAGATTGGCAGGAGGAGAATAGAATCGTGATGAAGAAACAGGTTGGCAGGAGTAGAGGAGATGTCATGACGAGGAAAACAGATCGGTAGTTTGAAAGGGGGATGGAGAGCGAGTGAAGAGGAACAAGTGGGGACATGCAAGGAGGCGGACGGTGACTGATCTTGTTGGCGGCATGATGAAGGAACGATAATGGCGAGGGTGTGAAGGTGGGTGAAGTATTCTACTCCTGATGCGTCGTCGACTAATCGGATGTAGTGTTGGTATTCGTGAGGTGTAGATTTCCGATCTCGCACCAGTTGTTGATAGGCTATTTAATTAACCACTCGTCAGCTTTTCACCTTCCACATTTATTCTTCTACACATACTCTCACAAGAGGGAAGATAGACTAAGAAGGGATGTTCTTACCAAGCAACTCAGATACTTGCACCATTTACACTCCGTCCGATACTTGTAGAAATTATTCAACAGCACTATGAACGCCACTAACACCCCTATCAAGGCCCCTGCTCGAAACAACCACCAGACCCACCAGAAGGCTTTCCTTCCCTGGAAGAAGCCCAGAGGTTGTCTGACGAAGTTGGTTACGGCGGATTTGGCATTCGTTGCCACTGGCCGATACGGTGGTTCGCCCTGCCCGATCTGTTGTCGTAGCGCGTTGGGAGAGTGGAGGAGACAGATCCCCAACACTAAACCCATCAGGAAGCCCCCGATATGCGAAAAGTTGTCAAGGCCTGGGAGGAGACCTAGGACGAAGGAGATAACAACGCCGAGGATGATGTACGCCAGGTCTTTTCCTGGTGAACGCCGCTCTTTCCAGGTGTACAACAGCCCGAGGAGGTCGAGAGCGAGCATGCCGAAGAGACAGCCTGAGGCTCCGCTGCATTGTTTTATCATATGTTAGTTCACCTGGGGTAACAGTTGTAAGAAGGAGGGGAAATGGTGAATCTCACGTTGAGGCGATACCACTGGCGGCGTAATTCCCGCCCATGACGAATCCAAAAATGCCACTGCTGAAATACACCAATGCGAATCGCAGTGGACCGATAGACTTTTCCATGTCCCGGCCCAGCGTCAATTGCAACAACATGTTGAACGAGATGTGGACCAATCCTGCGTGGAGGAAGATGGGGACGATGAAGCGGAACCATTGATTCGGCTGTGGTCGTTCGTCGAGTGTTCCCCCCGGACGTGGATTCGGTACGCCCGAAAAACCACACAAGTCCGACAGACTGCAGGACATGCGCGCATCGTTGGGATCCGAGCTGGTCGTGTTGGGACACGGCCAGCTAATCACCTGCTTCGCGTCTTGCACGCCGGGCGTTGAGCGCATACAGGGCACAAATCGCGCCCCCATGTTGATCTGGACGTAGGTCGAAGGACCGATCATGGGATTGAATTGAGGTTTGATCATGATAGGTGAGCCGGTCAAGATGGCTGTATTGCCGTCAGTAAGGGTCGTCCAAGCAAGGCTAGCTGACATATGAACTGACCGTTGCGGATGATCTGCCCAATGAATACCGACACCTGAATCACCGTCATGGTGTACACGAACCATGGGATCCGGTCCTTCGATTTGAACAGCCTATTGCCGCGTCCTCGGCGCCTCTTAGGTCCCGCCTCGAGCTGGTCGGCTCCACCCAGTCCCGGCTCGGGATTGTACATCGGGCGGCCATGACCATGACCATGGCCATGACCGTGTGCATGCTCCGATGATGTATTCGATATATGCGTTTTCAAAGGAATGTCGTCGGCAAATGGATTTGAGCCCTGGTGATCTCGTCCGCCTACTTGGCCATCGTAGTAGTCGCTGCTGCTCCCACCGTGGTAGGGTTGACCTGGATGGTGCTCATCGGGGTAGTGGTGATCTCCCCCTTGGCCATAGGAGGTGGCTGGGTAAGAATGATCGGCGAATGGCGACATGACCGGACTGACGGGTCGATCGGAGTTGATCCCTCCTGACGCCTTGCCAGGCGGCGATGGCGGTGTCGGAGGAAGTGGCGCATTGTAGTCAACGTTTGGTCGATTTGTTGAGGTCGGACTGTTGTAGTAGTCGTTGGCGGCCATGTCGGCGCACGACCGGTGAGGCGAGTGGCCTCAAGGTGAAGTAGTTGTCAACGTGTGTCGAGGTCGACAGTACTCCTCACCGCTGGGCAATCCACACGACCTCTTGACGACGTTGTATCCTACTTCTTCACCAGACCTCACTTGGTCCTCCCCTCTCCCGCTACTGAGACGTGATCTGTCTCAGCAAACGGCGCAACATCCAACAAGCGCGCCCAATGTTGAAATGTTTCAATCTTGAGCAATCTCCTCCTAACTAACGGTCCTCTTCAATACAGCAGGTCGGCAAATGAACGACCTCTATACTGTCCAAATTCCAGCTCTTCGCAACTGGGGAAGCAGCTGCCGGCTTCGCTTGTCTTTCTGTCTTTCTCTTGTGCCCTCTTCCCTTCTGTTCTTCCCCTTCTCTCCCGAACCCGAGTGCGTCTTTCAGCTGCGCAGTGTCGAGCTAAGTCACTTCTAGATTCACTTGCGATCCCGTCTCATGAGAGCCTCTTCAATCTCATCCCGTTGGATGCCCGATAGATGCGGCCGTTAGACTGACTGCTTGTCTGTCGTGTCCTATATTCAGCAGCAGGCCGGGACATTGGCCGTCTGTGGCGTTTCAGGATTCCCTTGCACAGCCCAGTTGGACGATGGTGGATGGTCCTTCCGTCGTTGCTGCCACTCTTTCCTAGTTGCTTCCTTGTCACTCCTTCTTACACTTTCGGCACTTTCCTAGACGATCTGTTTCGTCGAATGCCAACAACGAACGGCGGGAGATTTTCGTCATGCACTTTATGTGAAAACATCCACCTTGATTGTGAGATGGTTCCATTGACAGGAGACACGCTTCAAGAACAGCTGGCGATGATGCTGACATAAGCCACCGTGGGGTGATGTCAGCTCTGCAGCGGCCTTCACCTGAAACAAAGGGACTTCGTTTTAACGCACGGACGAAGTCACGTTCAGGCTTAGTCAGGACTTTGTCAGAGCTGCATTGAGCCAGATAAATCACGTGCATCATGCGAGTGTGAATAATATATTAGTCACACATCTCATGCGGCTCCGCAACGCGTCCCTCACGTCACGGTTCACGTCCCCATCGTCGATCAAATCTCCATTTACGCGTGTCAGCAACCGCAGCACAACCTTCATGAGATGCAATGAATCACCTCTTTTCAATCCATTCTTAATCGTCTGTTCGAAGTAGACATCTTCCTTCACGATGTCCGTGACCACAGCAACCATCAACAAGCGTGTCCTCGGTGACGCCACCAATGTCCGTCGAAACCTGGCCACCTCTCCCCCCTCGGCCAAGAAACGCAAGCTAGATCCGTTGTCGAGCCCCAATCGTTTCCGGACTGGTCCACATGGACCCAATGGCAAGATCAGCTCCAGTCAGCCCAAAAGCCAGTTTGAGGAGGAAGTGCTCGAGAAATTGAGCCAAGATATCAACGAGCTGAAGCAGAAAAACTCGGAGAAGGACCAGCAATGGGCCCGACCAAGCTTGGACGACTTCGATCCAGGTCGCGACAGTCTATGCTTCCAACAGATCGACGTCGAGGAGGGCACTCTGCATGGCGGCAAGACCACCATCCGCCTCTTTGGCGTGACCGAGGTAGATGAGACCCCGCATTCAAGACATAGTCCTAACGTGAATCCAGACGGGACACTCGGTGATGCTACATGTGACCGACTTCCTCCACTACCTCTATGTGGCCGCGCCAGTCTCCTTCGTCCGGAGCGATTGCGAGCCGTTCAAGGCGTATCTGGAAACCCAGATGGCCCAGCATCAGTCCGCCATTCACTCGGTCCAGATGGTGCTCCGCGAGAACATCTTTGGCTATCAGGGCGGTGTGCAGAGCCCGTATCTGAAGATCACTGTCAATGATCCCCGCTTCATCAACCGGCTGCGGACTAACATCGAGAATGGCAATGTCAACTGGAAGGGGCTGTGGAAGGCCGCCGAGGGGGGTGTGCTCACCTTTGATAGTATCCAATACATCCAGCGCTTCATGGTGGATACCAAGGTACGTTCTCTTTGTAACAGATATATCAAATACATTTTGCTCATATCTACAGATGGCGGGCATGTCGTGGGTCGAAGTCCCAACGGGCAGGTATCACGTAATGCCAGCCCGAGAGCGGCACTCCAACTGCCAAATCGAGGCCTATGCGCATTACCGCGACCTCATCGCTCATCCTCCCGAAGGAGATTGGGCCAAAATGGCTCCCCTCCGCATTCTGTCCTTCGACATTGAATGCGCGGGCCGCAAGGGCATCTTCCCCGAGGCCAACATGGATCCGGTTATTCAGATCGCCAATGTGGTCACCCGCTACGGCGAGCCGAAGCCGTTCGTGCGGAATGTCTTCTGCATGGACACCTGCAGCTTGATCGTCAACACCCAAATCTTCGAGTATGAGGCCGAGGAGAAGATGCTCATGGGCTGGCGGGATTTCCTCGAGAAGGTCGATCCCGACGTCATCATTGGCTACAACATCGCCAACTTCGATTTTCCGTATCTCCTCGACCGTGCCAAGCACCTCAAATGTCCCCGTTTTCCCTACTGGTCGCGTCTGACCAACACCATCTCCCAGGCTAAGGACAGCAACTTCTCCAGCAAGCAGATGGGCAATCGCGACACCAAGGCCACCAACACCAACGGCCGCATCCAGCTCGATCTGCTGCAGCTCATCCAGCGAGACCATCAGCTGCGAAGCTACACGCTCAACTCTGTCTGCTCGCATTTTCTGGGCGAGCAAAAGGAAGATGTGCATCATACGATGATCACCGAGCTGTACAATGGCACGCCCGAATCGCGTCGACGATTGGCGGTTTACTGCCTCAAGGACGCCTACCTCCCGCAGCGTCTGATGGACAAGTTGCTCTGTCTGATCAACTACACCGAGATGGCGCGTGTCACCGGCGTGCCCTTCAATTACCTTTTGTCGCGCGGCCAGCAGGTCAAATTCATCAGCCAGCTCTTCCGCAAGGCGCTCGAGCAACATCTCGTCATTCCCAATCTGCGAAACGACACGTCAGGCGAGCAATATGAAGGGGCCATCGTCATCGAGCCCACTCGAGGCTATTACGACGTTCCCATCGCCACGCTCGACTTTGCCTCTCTGTATCCCAGCATCATCCAGGCGCACAACCTCTGTTACACGACCCTCCTCAACAAGACCAGCGTCGAGAAGCTCAAGATGAAGAAGGACGAAGACTACATTGTCACGCCCAACGGAGACATGTTCTGTACGGCCAAGGTGCGCAAGGGTTTGTTGTCCATGATCTTGGAGGAGCTGCTGGGCGCTCGAAAACGAGCGAAGAAAGACCTCGCCATCGAATCTGATCCGTTCAAGAAGGCCGTGCTCAACGGTCGTCAGCTGGCCTTGAAGATCAGCGCCAACAGCGTGTACGGGCTGACGGGGGCGACCAACGGGAAGCTGCCGTGCCTGGCCATCGCGAGCAGCACGACCAGCTTCGGCCGGCAGATGATTCTCAAGACCAAGGAGGTGGTGGAGCAGCGGTACACGATCGCGAACGGATACACGCACGACGCTCAGGTCATCTATGGAGACACTGACTCGGTCATGGTCAAATTTGGGCCCAAGGAGGTCGCTCAAACGATGGAGTTGGGCCAGGATGCCGCCTCGCGCGTGTCGCAAGAATTCGTCAAGCCCATCAAGTTGGAATTCGAAAAGGTTTACTTTCCGTATCTGCTCATCAACAAGAAGCGATACGCCGGTCTGTACTGGAGCAATCCCAACAAGTTTGACAAGATGGATAGCAAGGGAATCGAGACCATTCGTCGAGACAATTGTCGGTTGGTTCAGAGCGTCATCGAGACGATCCTCCGCAAGATCTTGATTGATCAGGATCTAGAGGGGGCTCAAGAGTGAGATTTACAATCTTTCCCCCAAACTTATCAGCTCCCCACTGACATGAAAATCCACAGCTACGTCAAAGACACCATCTCCGATCTTCTGCAGAACAAGGTCGACATGTCCCAGCTGGTCATCACTAAAGCGCTGACAAAGAACGACTACGAAGCCAAGCAGCCGCACGTCGAAGCGGCAGCGCGCATGAAGAAGCGGGACGCCGGCTCGGCGCCAGGATTAGGTGACCGTGTTGCCTACGTCATCATCAAAGGCGCGTCGGGCTCTCGAAACTACGAACGTGCGGAAGACCCGCTCTTCGTGCTGGAGAACAATGTCCCCATCGACACCAAGTACTACCTCGAGAACCAGTTGACCAAGCCGCTTCGACGCATCTTCGATCCCATTTTGGGTGAAAATAAAACCGGATCGCTGTTGACCGGCGAGCACACGCGATCCATCACCGTCGCTGCACCCAGCTTAGGAGGGCTGATGAAGTTCGCCAAGAAGACTCAGACGTGCATGGGTTGTAAGAAGCCTCTTAAGGGAAAGGAGGAGATGGCGGGCGCCGTGTGCGAAGACTGTCGGCCTCGATTCGGCGAGCTGTACCAGAAGACGCTACATAAGGTGTCGGATCTCGAAGTCCGGTTCGGCCGACTGTGGACGCAATGTCAGCGCTGCCAGGGGAGCATGCACTGCGATGTCATCTGCAGCAGCAAGGACTGTCCCATCTTCTACATGCGCATGAAGGCTAAGAAGGACGTCGAGGACGCGGACAAGGAGCTGGCTCGTTCCGATCATGATGCCGCAGCGTGGTAGAACTTCACGCGCCCACCATATTACATCTTTGCATGTTTCTAACGGGTGTATTTGTATGAGTATGGTATGAGACATATTACTACAAACAGGATTAGGGCAATCAGACGTATCCTAGGAAAAAGTTCTCTACCGTGTCAGATGTCTCGATGCTACCGATCAGAATATCGCACCGTTCTAGAAATGTCTCCATCGCCCTCGAAACATCGAAAGAGTCACAAATAACTGCAAAACAGAGTCTCATCTTCATACGTCCACCACCAAGGACCCCCCGACTCTATGTCACCAATCGTACTTTCGAGTACCGTCTCTTTGTTCCTTCCAGCATCAAAATCGATAACATAAACATAGGAAGGTATGGCCTTAAAGTGGTTTTCCCAAGAAGATCTAGACGTCCACGCGGGTAACTTATTAAGCCGGACAGCTTAACAGTAACCGCCAACGAGACAGGGCTCGCAACAACGCAAATTAGACTCGTTCTGCGTCATCATCAGTCCAATGGTAGGAAAGCTATATCACCATCATCAGAGTGATGAAGATTAGGTCACCTCCATAAGGCTGATGCAAATGTCTTCGCGATAAATCTAACAAGCTATTTTTCATCATCCTGATGATGAAGACAGCTTCGTCGTAAGTTTGATGGAGCTAGGGTACAACCTTCGGTCATAAGGGTAGTGTAGGGCTGAATCACGTGGCGTAATTGATTCGCACACGTGATCTGACGCGTTACCCGCGTGTGGGGTGTTCCGTCTGGGCGCATCGCGACGGATATCACCGTCTTCCACACCCATATCAAACCATCTCTCTACGGATTTAATCCACACAACTTCTTCTCTACACACAGTCTTCGTACTCCATGCACAAGCTTCTCCTCTACATCTACTCTTTAATCCATTCTCTCGATATCCTGGAAGTAGAACATCACGGTAACATCAATCCAGATGTCGACCACTCAGTCGCAGATGCTGTGGGACGTGGTAAGCATCTCTCATTCTCATTGCCTCAGACGACGCAAGTTACTCACGTCTATACGACAGGTATTCAAGATGCACACGACCAATGTGGAGAGCCATGTCAAAATGCTCGAGTTCATGAGGGAGCATACAGTGGCGGGCAGCAGCGGCTGGCAGACCTTTTCGTCCCTGATCGAACAGGGTCACAAAATGGTGGCGGACGTGAATGTGGCCTCGGTCGCGATGGTATTTATCATCACCAGCAGTCGTACGATCAACTACTAATAATGAGCGATAGCTTGGAGAAAACAACCTGTTCCATCGTGATGCCTCGACTGCCAACGGAGCTGGAACGAGCGTATCAAGCGCGAACGTCCACGTGAACAATGCCGAGGCTGTCAACGGAGATCATGATCATCAAGCGCAGCAGGCAAACGCCGCCAACAACGTCACTCAAGCCGAGACGAGCGCCAACAATGCACCCTCTCGCAAGCGACGCCTAGATGACAGGCCGGTCACGGTTGGAAGGGGTACGAGTCCCAAGCGATTCAAAATTTGCGAGGCTCCCACTGCTGCTGCGGCCTCTCGCAAGCGGCCACTGGAGGAGGACGATGAATCAGCAGCCTCTGTTACACCAGCCATGAGCCCCAAGCGGCTTCGGATCTGCTCTGTACCGGCTACCACGGACGCGACCACCGGGACGACCTCCGCAAATGCTGCCACCGAGACCTCACCTACCCCTCCCACCGCAAACCCAATCAACATGACCGCCGCTGCCCCCCAACCTCAACGTCCGATAATCGAGTACGACGACATCTCGGCCCTCGTCGACGCCCGAGTCCGATACTGGAACAAGCAGCTGTTCGGACAGACAGCCGAGAAGCGCAAATTCGAGGAAGAGAGTGTGGATGAACCGGTCAGCAAGCGAGCGAAGGAGACGGAGGCCAAGACGACCGGGCGGCACGCGGTTGCTGTTTGAAGTATAATTAATAGAAAAGTTATAATCCATGAGCATGAGATCAAATTAGAAAATTATAACTAGAACTAGTGATTCGAATTATCTTTATCGTAATTGTAACGGAGGCCAAGATCATCGTCATCGCCTTTGTGATGAATGTGAAGAGAATCTTCAGCAAAAGGACGATGGAGGGACGTTCTATCCCCATCATCAGTGTGATGAAGATTAGGTCCGTCTTCGTCGTAAGGCTGACGATGATGAAGGTGTCTCCGTCATAGACACGATGAAGCTTCCTTCTGTCGTCAAGATGAAGATGCTGAGTAAGTATGAATGGTGGTCATGCTGGGCTATCTCCGCTTATTTTGTGACCCGCGTGTCCGTCAACAATTACGA
>QQTW01001578.1_pt1 | contig 16060 bp, 17 predicted proteins | sample 1904831 | NCBI WGS metagenome assembly QQTW01 (sample SAMN09435610, study PRJNA476489) | Subsurface metagenome, whole genome shotgun sequencing project. | reverse complement strand
TACTGGAGTGCCGGACGCTATCCTCGAACTGATGAAGGAGATTATCTCCAACGCAGAGAGTCTTGGAACCGAGAGGTGCGTGTGATTCATTTCTGAATGCGTTCTGGCTGACTGTCGGTAGGTACCAACGCATGAAGATTGCCCCCGCTCGTGTCGGTCTCTACTCCATCCCCATTTTTCTTCTCGCAATGTACCGGGCAACAGCTTCCGCTTACTACTCCAAGGACGCGGCGGCGAACATGCTCATCTATAACGACAGCAACAGACTCTTGGACCAATTGCGCCTATATCTTTCAGATCTTGAACCCGAAACTGTGGGCAAACTGCGACTGGATGCCGATATCAAAGCTCTGGAAGGGTTCGGTAAACGCGCGTACGGAGGGGAAATGGAGTCACAGAGAACGATACTACGTGATCTTCTGGATGGTGCGCAGGACTTCGCGAATTGCACCGCAGAACCCTTTGCGTCGGAGTGTGAAAAGGCCATCGCCATGACAGTCGATCGGATAAGGGAGGTGAACAGGCAATGGCAAGACGTTCTCTCACCATCAGTGCGCCTCCAGTCGCTTGGGTCGTTGCTCGCAACGGTGACGAACAAGATTATGGTTGACATCGAAGACCTAGGCGACATTTCTGAGGAAGAATCCAAGCAGTTGCGGCACTTCTGCGATGCGGTATCCAAACTCAGCGACCTCTTCGCTCAGGAGAACCCGTCGGGAGGCTCTAGCGACTTGACCAGTGTATACAGTCCGAGTTGGTTCAAGTTTCAGTATCTCGCGGAGATTCTGGAAAGCTCCCTCGCTGACATAAAGTACCTTTGGACTGAGGGAGAGCTGAAGCTCGAGTTTGAGGCCGAAGAGCTTGTCGATTTGATAAAAGCTCTCTTCGCGGACTCGGAACATAGGCGGAAAGCCATCAGCGACTTACGGAGAGACTCCGTGAGATGATGATCGTTGAGAAGGATCGCGACTGTCTCACGGTGCGTGGTTGCTGAATCAAATTATGCGCCCATACGCGTGGTCTGGGAATGGTGGTTCCTGACGTAGATTAGATTAGATCAAGCCAACCAATTGCCAAGCTCCGACTTTCGATATTCGTACCACTGAATATTTTCTAGACATCTGAAGTTTTAGAGCGACAAATTACGTTCCTTTAACTTATAAGCTTTGCCTCAATCGCCGCCATGGCGGCCGACTCTCTGGAGCATCAAGGTGCACTGCAGGGTCCTCAGGTGAAGATTCAGCTCAAGACCCGAGACGCCCAAATTGAGCTGCCTGAAGAAACTGGACCACTGCTTGTTTCCACCAGTAAGTTGGCATAGCTCGTTCCCAGCGCCCACGGAATGCTCCTCTCAATATCGTGGAGATTTGTACTCCGGTGCGACTAACAGTTTTTAGGTCTTCGGCGGTATGCTCTCTCCACCCTCGTCAATAGCCTTCTGCAACCCGAGAAGCCCATACCGTTCGAATTCCTGATCAACGGACAATTCCTCCGCACGTCGCTGGACGAATTCTTGACAGCAAACGGCATATCCGCGGAGACCACGCTCAGTGTTGAGTATGTGCGGGCTCTCATACCACCTACGCATCTGGCATCCTTCTTGCACGACGATTGGGTGAGCTCGGTAGATGTACTATCGAGTGAAAGCCCTGCTGCAGTACTGGCGGGAAGCGGCGCGGTCGCTGCGGGTCAGGAACGGATCTTGTCCGCAAGCTACGATGGAGTACTCAGGGTGTGGAACATGTCTGCAGAGGTCATTGCAACTTCAACATCCACAGCCGAAGGCGGCCACACATCCCCGGTCAAGTCGGCAAAATTCATGTCAGCGACCAAAGTCGTGTCGTCCAGTCTCGACCGCGTCGTCCGCGTGTGGACGTATTCCGAGTCCATGGACAGCAAGCCCACCGCCTCACTCAGTCCCTCACTAGAGCTTTACGGCCACAAAGCAAGCGTCGACTCCCTCGCCGTTAATCCCAAGTCCGCGCGCATCCTATCAGCATCCGCCGATCACAGTATCGGCTTATGGTCCACCGACAAATCAGTTGCTCCACCAGCTCCATCCTCCCTTTTGCCCAGTGCCCCTCGCAACTCGTCCAACAAACGCCGGAAACTCAACGCGGAAGGGCCCGTAATCCCTAAACGTGGCCCGCTCTCCCTTCTCGCAGCCCACACCGCGCCTGTGTCCGCCACCGCCTTTCACCCAACGGACGCAACAGTGGCGTATTCTGTTTCCTGGGATCACACGCTACGCACTTGGGACCTGACGACTTCCAACCTCGTTGACACACGCACCACCTCGCACCCGCTCCTCTCTCTCGCCGCCTTGCCCACCCTCTCTCTTCTCGCAGCAGGCACGTCCGCTCGACATATCTCCTTGATCGATCCTCGCGCCTCAGCAACTGCTGTAGTGCCTCTTACGTTGCGTGGTCACACCAACGCCGTAGTGGCCGTTGCGACCGATCCGGTCAACCCGTATGGTCTTGTCAGTGGCAGCCATGACGGGACGTGCCGCGTGTGGGATGTTAGGAGCGTGCGAACTGCACAAGGCGGCGAGGGTCAGGGACGGGTGGGAGAGAGCGTTTTCGTCCTCGGCCGAGAGAGCGTGGCGGACAAAGAAGAGCCATGGAATAAGCCAGGAGGGGAGGGCGTCAAAGTGTTTGGCGTTGCATGGGACACAACGGTGGGGATTGTGAGTTGTGGGGAGGACAAAAGAGTGCAAATAAACCATGGACGAGATCTTGCCAGCGCAGCGAGTCTCGAAAGCGTACGAAATCAAGAGGGCAACACCTCAAATTGAGGTATCAAACCACAACATACACAAATGGTTTACATGAACCTGCCATATTCACACATCATCATATGCCATCGGAGCCATCCGCTGTGCAAAGCCAACCGCCGTCTGGGGTTTTGTGACATACGAAACGAGCCAGAGGATGTCGAGTTAAGGAGACACACGAATTGAACCAAACGCCAACGCAATGATCTATGAAAACCTCTTAAACCTCTTAAACGGGCTATGCTTTTCGCTTCCGGCCAGAAGATACCCGGGCAATGAGAACTATACCAGCAACTCCTTACCAACAAGAACGGTTTTTGAACCATCTAAAATGCTGCAACCGACAAGTCTATACAGCGGAATCTATCGGTCTCTAGTTGCGCTTTCCTTGACACGTATTTGGGCTCGCTCTTTTGCTCACTTCGGACCTGCCACCGATGAGTTTTACATTCGGACAGTCGAGACTATCAAGTCCAAGGGATTTGGCTCTTCCTACCTTTTCTTTCGAGTGTCACGCTGCTGCGTGCTCTCCTTAATCTTGAGCAACTTATCGAGCCTCTGCTTCATGCTGACGCGGCCGAAACCCGACCAGTCGCCACCACGCACAATCTGTGGACTGTCAGTTGCCCCGTACACTACTCTACGGAAGAGTGCGACGCCAGGAAATGACAGAGGAGAGAAGCAGGAATCGTACGCAGTTCTGTGGCCGACTCTGTTCCGGAACCAGACATTCCACGGCCTGTTTCACACAGCCAAAGTCAAACCCGTTGGGCTCTTCTCCCTCCTTCACGGCCATTTGGACCGCGTGGACGATCATCGTACAGGAGCCCTGGGCGTAGGCGAATGCCGGTGTGTCGAACGGGGCTACCAGCCTCTCGCCGGGGATATGGCATTGGTCTGCAATTGCTTTCACCGACGCGTCGTTGCAGCCTTCCTCCCAGCCGGGGAAATTGAGTTCGATGTAGTAGTTTGAAAAGAGGCCCTCGAACCGGATCGCGGCCGTGCAGTAGCTTTTGCTGCGGTCCGGAGAGTAGATATCGGGCAGTTTGGGGCTTTTGCGGGGCGGGGCGCAGTACGCTCCCGGTATAGAGATGGTGATAATGACTGCAAGGCTCAAAGCCAACAATTTCGGAATCATACTGCAGTATTAAGGATGAAGAAAAGACAGCAATAACAGCTGGAAAGAAGGGCACGCGAGCAATGATGTGGAGAAAGTCGCCTACATACATGATCAAATTTATTCATATATAAAGTTACCCAAGACGGTCCGAGATCCGTGAGTTTGGAGGGCTCAGGGATGCCGACCCCAAGCTTCAATCACCAACGGGCCCCTGCGACCCGTTTTGCGTCATGATCCGAATTGGAAAGCGATAACGACCGTGGCTGTGAATTTCTGCATAGTCTGAAACATCGACTTTTGACGTTACCTAATTCTGAAGACCTCAGTTGGCCCTTTTAGTCCATCGAATAAGGTATGAGGAATGTCATTCTTCAAGTAGATATATTTGCCATGCATTCACAGTTCGCGACAAGGCCCGGGCCCCGACCTCTGCTTTAAACGACAAATCTCAAGCGGCGAGTGCATGCATTTGATGCGTCTTGATAACCATTGTGCAACTATCACAGAATGCTCCACAACACTTGACAGCGTCGACAGTACTTTCTACAGGATAAATACAATTGTACTCAAACCTACAGTAGGTTATAGGTATGTCAGTAATTACACAGTTCCAATCGTCTTCGCCGCTCGTGACTCAACCATCACCGAGTCCTCTTCTTCCAGCGGCTTTTCCTCCTGGATTATAAATTAAAGCTTCCGTCGAACCAGCGCAAAACAGAGCTCGGGGGGTGTCGGTGAATAGAGACATGAAAAGAAAACAGAAACACAGCGCCGGTCACATCTTCTGCGTGGCGGACGCCCATACCAATCGTGAACAGACAGCCAAAACATGTGGGTCGAGCATCCTGTGCCATACCCAAAGACCCTGTCGTCAACACACTCCAAGCCGAATGCTATTTCTGATGAGAGCCGGAAACGCCGAAACGAGACCACAGTCTGAGTCGGCCGTCGATGCATTCCATTCGTGATCCGTGCTGCGATTGTTCACCTCGTCCGTTGATGAAAGCTCAACTTGCACCAACCTACGCCTGTCGACCCAGTGATGATTCAAACGCTTCATAACCTCCTCAAATCTCCGTCGACGACTCCGCTGACCAGCCTGCCAATCCGCTGACCACTACTGCCCCTCTTCTGCAGCTTCGCGTCGCGGTCTTTGGCGCGCTCGCCAGGCGTGCTTCCGTTGCCAGCGACGATGCTCGGAAGTGCCGTAAGCGTGTCCCCGCCAGGACCTGTACCTGCATTGGCGGGAGCGGCATTGAAGCGTCTGCCGAGTCGCTGTTCCACCTTGTGCTCGAGATAGACACGAGCGGCGGCACTGAGCGGGATAGGCGCCGGCTGAGGCGGGAGGTCGGCGCCGTTTTGGAGCAGCAGCTCGGCGATGGGAAAGGGCTTTCGTTCCTTGGCTGCCGCGGCGGTGCCGGCGGAGTTGTTGGGCGAGGGGAGCGGAGAGATGCTTGGTGAGGGAGAGGCCGGGTCGGCGGCTGCGAGGGCGAGGAAGACGGCGTGCGTGTTGCGGGAGCGGTCTGTCGCGTTGGGGTTGGCGCGCAGAGCGAGGCTGTAGAGGACGTTGCGGATGTCGTTCTTCTTGATGGAGGCGACGAGCGTCTCGTCGGCAGAAGAATAACGTGAGAGCGTGGCGGAGATGGGCTGCACAAAGGCTCGCTCGGCGTACTTTGCGGTGATGAAGTGCAGGCGCTGCTCGCGGGTCGAGGTTGGGGTGAGCTTCAGGCTGCGGTCGAGTCGCGCTTCCCACACGAGGTTGCTTGCTCGGTTGCCGATGAGCAAAAGCACCTCGATGGTGTCTTGCGTGAAGGAGATGGTGTCCAGGGTTAGAGAGCGGACTTTGGAGATGTGAGTTCCTAGCGACCTGTGAATGCCGCTGCACTCGATGCACAGCACTATGCCGAGGTTTATAGACACCCATTCGACCTTGCTCTCGGATCCGCAATCGGCGCAAGTGGCATTGGCTGCATCGGCATCACGGACCTGCTGGAGCAGCTTAAAGTCACTCTCGCTAGTCTCACTGCTTCGGTAGCTCGGCCTGTCGCCGACGGTGGCGTGCCGAGCGGGTGTTTTCGACGAGTTGCTGGAGTGTCCCGCATAGGAAGAACGATGACTGGAAAGCGATCCGCTCTTGCCTGTCAATACTGAGGCTATGTCTCTTCTGGTGGATGAGGATAACGATTCGGTAGGAGTTGCGACTGGTTCCATGGCGCCTTTGCTCTCGAAGGCGCTCTGAAGTGCGTTGCTAATCGCGGATATCCAAGACTTCATGTCGTCTTCAGACGTCGCTTGATATACGCGCGTGAACTGAGGAGTGATGACCTCGAAACAAAATCGCCTCTCGGCGTTGCGGGCCTCACGCACGGATGCCACTCGCAGATCGATGGGGTCCATGTGAGGGTCCATGTTGGTCTTCCACTTGTTATGCTCTGAGAGTTTACCCTGGTCCAAAACGATCCAAAATCTGGGAATCGTTAGTACTGCGACTGAAGGGAAATTCTCGATGCCGAGATTTTGGAGGTTCACTCACTTGTGCCATGCTTGCTTATTCAACCCCTTAGGGTCAGCGTGGCTACCAGGCCGATTCAGAGCCCAAAGAAGACCTTCTTTGCGGTTCCCGTTGGCAGCGTCCATGTCAGCCCGGCCAGTTCGATCTCTCTCCTCTAGATCGCGAATGCCTTTGAATTTGTTCTGGTTCGGACTGCCTACGGAGAGGCCAGCTTGGCCCCGAGGAGACGTAAGCGGTCTCTGGTCAGACCCGGGTATAGGAATCGGCCGGGCAGAGGAGCCGAGCGTAGTCGCTGTGGAATTCCCAGACCCTCCATAAACCGTCAAGTCTCCACCGGTACCCGAGGTCGACCTACTTCCGTTTAGAACAGTAGGAGTTGATGGAGGCATCAGTGCAGAAGCCGGAACGTCTTCGGGCTCTTTGTAAGCCTTGTTGCTCTTCTCCAGAGCTCGCCGCTTCTCCTCTCGCTCGGTGCGCCACAGTCGGTATTCCTTGTCTTTCTCGCTGACTTCAAAATTAAGAGCCTCGAGTTGGGGTAGCAGGTCCTCAATCTTGTGTGCTGCGTTGAGATAAGCCTTTGCCTGCGCATCCGCGAATTTGGTGAGTTGCGAGAGGACTTCCTGGTCTTTGCGGCCGTTGTGGAGGTCATGCATATATGCCGAGTAGTCGAATCGTTTAAGCTCAAAGTTTCGCCGCTTTAGCTGGTACTTTGAGTCACTTTCTTCGCGCTTCTTCTCCTTGAGTGTATCCTGGCGTTGACCGAGATATCGTCCTAGGTAGTTGTAATACTCTTTAGACTCTTCATCGAAATCCTTCTTCTTCGCGTCCGCCTGCTTGATGTCGATGTTATATAGCTTTGAGACCGGCTCGATGATCAGCTTCTGAAGATTATACGTATTCTGCCTCTCGTAAGATAGGATCTCCTGAGCAATCTTCTCGAAGTAATGGTCGATCGCCGGTTTCACCGCGTTCTGATTCGTCATGGAAGCTTCCTGCAGGGATTCCATAAAGGCCGCGACGGCCTCGTTGCACGCGACTTGAGCCTCTTGAGCGGCCTCTGCCTTCTTCAGCACTTTCTTCATCCTCAGTCGCATCGTCCCTGTGCGCTGCTCGAGGTGCTTGATCATCGCGCGAAAGACCGGTCCGTCGTCGACTGCGCTCGGGTCCTCGCCGGGCTTCTGACAGCTGACATCCACTTTGACGGCGCTGGCCGATGGCAGGGGCACCAAGCCTCCGGCATCTTCTGTGATGGGTTCGACTGTGGGCGACTGAGGCTCCCGGATATCTCTGTACTCTCGAAAGTCGGGACCATCCGAGTCACTCAGACGCGATTCCATGGACCGGCCCGACGGAACTCGCAGTCTTGGCGGTATATTGAGTTCATCGTATCGGGGCACTGCGAGACGAGGACTGTTGTTGACGCTGTTCTGCGGACCTGTGTCGTGATGAGCTGATGATATTGTGAGTCTACTAGGGTCAAACTCACTCTGAACCCAAAAAGAGAAGCTGGCCAGGGTATCTAGGCGATGAGCTCTCTGGTTGTACTCGACGAACTGAGACAGCAGTTAGCGATCGCACGAATGTCTAATGGCCAGGAGCCTCACACTGCAGCTCGTACGCCAACCACCCCCTCTATCTTCCGCCTGCTTCGGGGGTTTCCACTTCCATGACCAGGTCAGTTGTACCGCAGGACTTCCACACGTTGAATAGTCGCCGACAAGCTCCACATTGGGGTTCTTGTGTAGGTTCGGGTTCGCATGAAACTCCTTGGTGATCAAGCTCTCAAGCTCCTTGGTCGTAGATCCGAAGATGAAGGTCAGGCCGGTGATGGTGGTGTCGACGGTGCCCGCAGGGTTGCCGTACGATGCGCCGCTTGAAGTGAAGTGCGCAGAGGACTGTGGTGGAGGTTGACGCACGGTGAACGTGAAGTTGAAGAAGAGGTCGTCATCGTTTGGGAGTCGAAGCAGGAATGCGGGAGGGGTAGATGCAGCGACGGTCTCGGGATCCTGTTGCAGTAAGAGGTTACTCTACGTTCGATCAGAGGAGGCGTCCAAAACGGCGTACCTGTACAAATTCTACCAGACTGTCATCGTTAGACTCCTTCTTTGGAGTATACGTGGTAGCGGGAAATGCGTTTGGTGTGATGTTGAGTAACGTGCGGTTGCGGGAGTTTGTCACGACGACGGAGGCCACGGCGACTGTACACGATGTCAGCCACGCTTTCCGAGCCAAACCGGACGCGGCACGGTCTCACAGCGGTTTTGGTCCCTCAGATGCAGCGGCAAGCCCTCCTCCGGCCGACTCCCAACATTGCCCATCCCCAACCCCCGATAGCTGAAGCTATCGGCAAACCACAAGATACAATATGCGGCGGTGGAGAACCAACACTGCTACCGATTCGACTGCTAAGAACTGTCGGAGGAAGATCGGAGGTAGATGGCTTGTCAGCCCTGCTTGTAGGATACGAGAGGTAGGATGCGCTGGGGTTCGATATCAGCAGCCTGGCGCTAGGGTTTCGTTTGAGAAGGGTGTTTCAGGTATCAACAGCCAGCGATGTCCAGTTGATGATACTGCACTCGTGGTGCTCCGTACTTCCCTAGCGCCATTGGGGCTACAGTACCCCGTAATTTCTGCCAACGGCTTTGGTGGCTTTTTATGCGAACGCTTCCTCATCACCTCATCAACCAACAAACGGCACGTGTTGACCTGCTTTTTATCATTACGAGGCAGCCTTGCGATACAACAGAGGCAGTGTATGATACATATAAGCTGCCACTTCTCTTGGCCATTCCTCCGAGGCTATGGCAAGAGGCTCACAGTGACAGACCCAGCCAGCCTCTTCACGGAATCATTGTCTGGACTGCATCAGGATATGGATGTCCTTCCCGGGATCCAAAGGTTTGAGGCCAGGTCGCTACGACTCGAAGACACCATTGGTGAAATCTATGACTTGCGCCTTCTCGAGATACCCGAAGGCGAGTTTCTTGAACTTGTCATGTTCGGGGTCCTCGTTGACATAGTAATCCCTGTCCTTGACGCTTGCAAACTCTAGGACGAACGCGTGCGTAATACCATCCTGCACGAAGCAATCAGCAGCTATAAGGGGCCTCGAGCGGGCTTGACGCGAAGACAATGGCTTTGCAAACGACTCGACATACCTGCAAACCTTCTATCGAATTATCTATACCGCCGGCCGTAGATATGATGTATGGCTTCCCGTTTGGACGAACGCATTTCTCTTTCAACGCAAGGAACCCTTGGGAGAGCTGAGAGCAACGAAGGGTTATTACTACAGCTCATCAAGACTTCGAATATGGGCACATACATCATTGATATCCTTGGAAGTAGTGGACGGTTTGAATTGGAAGAAAACAACATGAGTAACCCCCATTTTCGAATACGATTTCTGAGGGTACGCGTTGGAACCTGAAAGGTTGATGAGCAGGAGTAAGAGGATAAGGACAATGGAGCCGATGGCTCGCTCCCTTCGAGAAGCGATCGAGCGAAGGTAGCTGAATTGCATTCTGACAGTAAAGACGTGGTATCGCAATGAGAGTTACCTGGTCCAACGCTTACACAGACAACTTTTGGAGCAGTAAGATTCACCTATATACCCACAGGGACGCAAACCCTCGCCGCTCAGCGATTGAAATTGGCTTGGCACAGTCCGAGATCGAGCCAATTATGTTGCAGCAAGTACTCTCGAGCCGCCTGAATGTCCTTTTGCTGCACAAGCAAAACTGAGATACTGAAAATGGTCAAGATTGCTAGCCTAAACCTTGAGCTCAAGAATGGTGAATTCGGGAGGCGCTATCCATGCCATGCATGCCGGGATGAATGTGGAGCCTCAAATGCGGCGACGGCGACGGCCTAACCGCTCTAGGCAGTGGTGAAACGCCAGGCACTCGCCGCTCTAGATTCTCACCCCTTCTTTGCTCCATCCGTCGCTTTCTGACGTCTCTTGGATGTACGGAGTACTTCGTCATACAAAGGACAGGGAGCAGCTGGTCTGGCTCCTACAACGGCTCAGTTGATCTACATATAGTGGAATCAATCTCCTCGAAACCCTATGTTGCCAGCAAAGCAAGCGGAAAGATAAAAGCACTTCCCGCGTGAACTGCGAGATCATTTCCTGACTTCCTGACTTCCGCGAAAATCAAGAGAGTTCTTCTCGTACTTGCAACTAAGAATACAATACGTTCAGACTAATAGGAATCGCAACAGCGAACGAAGGGTAGTTAAACAAGGAAAGCGGTCTACTTGACTTGTTGTAGTCCAGATGGAGCGCCAAGCAATCTACCTACCTAGATAGTGACTTCTGACGTGCAAAAGAGTGTGGAGATGAATCAGATGATATGCATTGGTGTAGGTAGGGGCAAGAGACAGCCAAGTCGCTGCTTTTCTATTGTTTTCGCTCGCAAGCTGAGTAACATCTGAAGGAGTGGAAAGAGTACGATTCCAAGCGCCTTCAGAACGACGAACAAGCGGCGGTCTGCAAGATCTGCAGACACTTTGTTGGTGTCGATTACGAGGCCAGAGCTTGGTTGATAATCACTCTATTGCCGATTTACGATATCAGCCATGGCTTCGAAGTACAGCTTGATCGAACACGATTCTGAGGAGGAGCGACAAAGAGATCCTCATGGCCCGCCGATCGAGAACATGTTCGCTGCCGCCAGTTTCATTCATCAACTACTCTCGGCCAACCACATCGAGTATGCTTTCATGGGAGGATTTGCAATGATCTGTTGGGGCTCCAAAAGGTCAACCCGCGATATCGATGTTGCCGCGAAAGCATCAATGAGAGCTCTGTGGCAAGTCATAGAGCCTCAGCCCAGGTGAAATTGGAACAGCAAGACGCATAATAGTAAATGATACTAAAAAGCGCTACGTCAGGCTCATTATTCCGGACACCAAACTTCTCGATGGAGTAATTAGAATCTTTGTGAAGACTGGTCCTCAGCCTAATGGGGACAGTTGTGCCACTCCAGTGAGCGTCGAGGTCGATTTGATTATATCAGGTAAGCGTTCCGAGATGGGATTTCTGCAGACGCTCATATAAGCTCTAGGAGCCAAAGGGACGCCGTTATCCTTAGAGCACCACATCAGATTGCTGACAGTGAACGTACAAGGACGAGCTGTGCAGTATCCTGGTCTCGACGTGATGTATATGATGCGTACCAAGTTACGGGCCTGCACCACCCGCACTCTGGATAGGGACGTGGCTGATATTCAATTTCTATTGGACAATTTCCCAGCCGAAGTCGCCGCCATCGCTGGTCGTTTAGAGGCTGGAGGTAGGGATTTCTTCTTGAACACAGCCTACATTCGAAGTCTTCCTGCGAGTATACAGGCACGCTATCGGCAGGTCCTGGGCCATTAGATTGGAAAGTGTGCACTTACAGTCCCGAGGGGCTCCATATCCGGTCTAAGTTTGAATCTGGTACCACTGTCGTCGCCTTTCCTCTGTGGACTTATCATCTCAATCTGTTAGCACCAGGACGCTCTTGCGTTTTCCCCCTCCTTTTCAGTTTTGTATCCGCTCCGTGATCGGAGAGGTGTCATATCAATCAAGCAAGACATTATGGCTCAACGTACCCTATCAACAACGTGCTCGATTCAACGGGACTGTGTAGATTGGATACCTTCGGATATCGCAAAACCCCCGGTTCCAAACAATCTCTGGAGTGATATGGATACACTCTCATGATATGGTACGCTTGCTTACAGCATACGTCTAGCCATATATCCGCACTAACATGCAAAAGAGTTGCCGCTGTAAATCAACAGGTCAGAAGTATGCATATTGTAGTTTGTTAGTGTAGCTAGGTGAGCAAATGCCGATATGATCGCTAGCAATAGTCTCGATCAAGTAGCCGCGGATCCTTCTGGCCGTACTTCCAGAATCTGGTCTTGAATCTGGCCTCATGTTTCCATCCCTGCCGGTCTCTTTTTGCTTGATCCGAAACCTTTTCCTCCCAAATTCTACGGCGGCTTGGTGGATTGCTACACCACATCGGGATATCGTCTGCAGTTGCTTCCCTTTCAAGCAAGGTAAGGGCTCTCCATCGACCCCACTCTGCATCAATATTGCCATCTAAGAGTAGATTAGCCTCACCCCATTCCAGCGTAAGATCCATTCCGTCAATTAAATCGTCCAAGTCCACAAAATTCCGTGTATCTAGAAGACTCTGAGCGAAAACATGGAGCTTAGGATAGGGAATCTGGTTCTTGCTATGCTCGAGGTATTCGAATGTGCACGGAATATGGCATGCCTCAGAAGACATCAAAACGAAGAACACGGCGACACCGATGAGCTTGAAGCGTGGGAACAGATGCTCCATGCAGTCAGGAGCCGTAAGCGGTGACGGTCGAGCCAATTCATATATTTCATTCTGAGAGAATATATCGGTTGCTTTGTGCAACAACTCCGTTGGGACGCATATAATCCATTGCTATATATACATGTATAATTAGTTTAGCGATTCTTCAGGTCGCGATACGGTGATTGACTCTACTTACCGTGCGTAAGCGCGCAGCTCCATAATATATCAACGCCGCTTCTGCAACCATACAGCAGGGTATTCTTGCTTGTGCGAGGAAGCCAACGGCTTGCGCTATTTCTTTCGCACCATTGCCCCTCGACGCTCTATCAGTACTGTAGCCAAGGACAGACTCGTCAATCAGGGACTTGAAAGCGCGCGGGTCGGGCGTAGTAGAACTAGGCAGCGATGCCTTGAACGTAGCAACGTCTTCGTTTGTGATTACCTTCACTTTCCCATGAAGAACCAGATCATCTTCGGAGCCGTCAGGCGCTATATCCAGGGCTTTGCGCAGCGCAATTTTCCTGAGGTCCTGTTCTGACATTTGTGAAAGCTGAAGAAGTGCGTGTGACACAGGCAGCGATCGTGGATCGGCAGGGCGAGCGGAGTCCGGATGTTGGGCCGCAGCGTCCAGATGTCCAGATGTCGGGCTGATGTCGCCGGATTAGGGCAATTCTGCTTTGGATTAGCTAGCTTTCTTGTGGATACATCATTATGATATCCAGTTTGTTTATCGGTTTTTGAATCAGAAGTATTATTGTTATCGCTATTATTATCTCATTATTAGTGAACATTGAAGTCCAAGGTTTATATCAGACCTCGAGAAAATCATAGCCCCCAAGGAAAGAAGCTAATCTGGGCAAAGAGCTAGGATCTCTGAAAGAGAAGCGCCGGACGAGGACACTGACCAGCCCTGGAACTCACGGGCTTGGTCGGGTGGATGCTGTGGTAATGTTGAAGTCGTTCTGGATTCGATCGATGCGCACCCATTTGATGAGGAACAGTCAGCGTCCCAGTCCAGGTGCTGTGGCACATGGAAAATTTTAGGCGACGCAAACTTGGGAAGAGGGATGTCTCGCGCTCAATTATATCTAGGTATATTCTGGCGGATGTGTGTTCGAGAAACTAGATCCCTCTAATCTGACACCACCAAACCAACGATGATGGCGAATATCGCAGCTTGAAAAACATGATACGGCCCATAATTTCTGCAGGCCCAGCTCGTCGTTCGAGCCTCAACGTTCCCGGCGAAGATGTCCTGCTCATTACCTGCGAACGTGTCCTGTTCATTCCCTGCGAACGTGTCCTGCACATTCTCTGCGAACGCGCCCTGCACATTCCCTGGAGGATAATATTCGCATACCACATACCAACCGCTTACTTCGTCCTCGCCCGCGTTCTGACCACCACCACCACACCTTGCCCGGCCGCAACCAAGCAGCTCAGTGTTCTTCCAAACCAGCTGCGTGAAATGGCCCGTTTCTTTGGAAAATTCCTGCGCGTCAAAGTCATACTCGGACCGCTCGTTGCCCCAACCCTCAACGGCGGCCGTTCCGTTGGCGTAGCCGGCTGCTAGGTTCTCGCCGTAGGGTCCGCCCTGGTTCAGCATCATGTCAGCGTTGATGTCTTGATATTATGAAATTTCTAGAAGAGATCGGCGTTGGGTGTCCGCGTGATAACATACCGAATGCTCCCACTTGCAGGTCTGGGCCCATCTACGAGCGTACTCAGCCAGGGATCTGTTCCATTCCAGCGGGCTTGCGTTGTGCTGCGCGCGAAAAGTGTTTGTAGAATTGATCACATCCGCCTCGAACTGGGAGTCTGAGGTATAAGACGGTGATATAGTAGGCGTCGGAATTGAGGCAGTCACGACAATCGTCGTAACTCGTACTTCAGCCGTAATGGCCAAAGGATAAGATAGCAGTGCTACCACCAATATCCTACGTATAAAAGTTAGAGAATGCATTGAGTAAAGATATAGTAATTAGATTTCCCATTATAATTAACGTGAGATTGATTATTCGAACGGAGAGACCGGGCTCTTAAACTGTCTCTAAGAAAGAAGTTGAAATTTTCGCTCTTTACAGTGCCGTTTAGTCTGTTGCTTTGTTAGTAAAAGATGTTTCAAGCTTTGTTGTTAAAGATGTTTCAAGCGTTGTTGTTAAAAGATGTTTCAAGATTGTGTATCGTCGAGTTCATTGTGGTGCCAAACGGTTGGCTAGCAGGCCCTGCCAATAATAACAGCAACAAACGGCCATAAAGCTGGTGTTGGCCTATCCAAACCTTTTTTGTCCTGGAAGAAAGAAATCCAGGTTGATTCATATCGGTAATGTTGTTGAAGGGGCGACACCAGCTCTGTTCGGTCACTTTAGGTCAGATGACTCGGCCATTTATTCGTAACTCAGTTCATGTCGAGATTTCCTTGCATATCGTATTGTTTTGGTCGCACAAACTCTGTCAGCATCGATTTATAAGCATCGTGTCGCCGTTCAGCTTGTCTTCCTTCTTGCGTTGTTTTGCCCTGGAAAAGCCGATGAGGGAGACTTCAATCATCTAAGCGAGAGCAGCTTTGCCACTTTCCCATGCATCTCATTCATCGCTCTTCTTGAGAATCTGCCGTATTGCGTCGACGATTCAATGCTCCGTTTGCATTACTGCGAGTGATAGTCGGCTGTGCCAGCTAATTGATGCAATGTCGAGCACATCCTCCGTCGACGAAGCTCAGCCTGCGACCAGGAGCGAGAGACTCCGAGGGTTGGCCTACCTTCGATGCTATACACACCACCATCTCCATGCGCATCTCTCTCATTCTGCTTCGCCTCCTCAAGATATAGGTGGCTCCGCGCTAGGTTCTGACTCCGCTGTCTCGGGGCGTCGTGATTCCGCAGCGTCCACCGGCTCAGCCTCGACACAACCGGAAGATGTGCGCATTGGCTCGCCTCAACAAACAGGTGTCGTAACTTTTGGGGAGAAGCGTCAACAGATCCATTGACTGAACCATTGGCCAGGTGTCGTGCAGCAGAACAGACAATCAATCACTCTTTTGCCTCTCAAGCATCAAGACCAAGATAAAGTGCACACGACTGATGAGAGCCGGGAAGAGCGACGTGTAACGTTCCAAGGGCCGGCTATCATCCTTGGCCGGTATTCCCGAAAGCGCAGCGTAACAAGCTCACAGCCGCAAGACTCCTCCGAGCCCAGACATCTAGGTCTCAAGTCCAGAGTCATCAGCAAGAGCCATTGCGAGGTGCGGTGTGAGGATTCAAAGTGGTTCGTGAAGGACCTCGGCAGTTCGTCCGGTACGTTTGTGAACGGGAAACGGCTCAGTA
>QQTW01001577.1_pt1 | contig 16060 bp, 13 predicted proteins | sample 1904831 | NCBI WGS metagenome assembly QQTW01 (sample SAMN09435610, study PRJNA476489) | Subsurface metagenome, whole genome shotgun sequencing project. | reverse complement strand
GTACAAATATTAGTTGATCGCGGTTATCAAGTGCGGTGTTTGGTGAGAAATTGCGATCGCGCGAAATCCCTATTGCCCCAAAATGTAGAATTAATCGAAGGGGACATTACAAAGCCCGAAACTTTAACTCCGCAATTGATGGCAAAGGTAAGTGCAGTAATCTGTTGTACATCGGTAAAAGTGCAGCCTGTAGAAGGAGATACGCCAGATCGGGCTAAGTACAATCAAGGAATTAAATTCTATCAGCCGGAAATTGTCGGCGATACCCCAGAAAATGTGGAGTATCTGGGAGTAAAAAATCTCGTCCAAGCGGCGAAGTCTCTCAATAAATCTACAGACAAGCTTATATTTGACTTTAATAATCCCTCCGCAGATTTAAAAGAGATTTGGGGCGCAGTAGATGATGTAGTCATGGGCGGAGTCAGCGAAAGCGAGATCAAGTTTATTGATAATATGGCAGTATTTACAGGCAATGTATCTACTCAAAATTCTGGTGGTTTTGCTTCGGTAAGGACTAAAAATATAGCTCCCCCCTTTGATTTATCTAACTATGAAGGTATAGAACTGCGCGTTAAAGGCGATGGTCAACGTTACAAGTTTCTAGCGCGTACCGAGTCAAAGTGGGATGGTGTAGCTTATTGCTACTCCTTCGATACTGTAGATAATAGTTGGATAGATGTGCGGATTCCTTTTAACCAATTAGTTCCAGTATTTCGGGCTAAAACCTTAGATAGTAAGGAATTAATCAATACTCAAAATATTTGCTCTTTGCAATTAATGCTAAGTAAGTTTGAGTACGACGGCGAATTAAATCTCAACTTTATGCCAGGTCATTTTGCTTTGCAAGTAGAATCGATTAAAGCTTATGGTGGTGACACCTTGCCACAATTTGTATTAATTAGTTCGGCGGGTGTCACTCGCCCAAATCGGCCTGGTATTAACCTTGCAGAAGAACCCCCCGCCGTGAGAATGAACGATCAACTAGGAGGTATTTTGACTTGGAAATTGCGGGGAGAAGATAGTTTAAGGGAAAGCAACATCCCTTATACAATTATCAGACCTTGCGCGTTGACTGAGGAAACTGGCGTTCAAGAATTAGTATTTGAACAAGGAGACAATATTAGAGGGAAAGTTAGCAGAGATGCGATCGCACTTCTTTGCATTGAAGCATTATCCCAACCCCAAGCAAGCAACGTCACCTTTGAAGTAAAAGCCGTAGAAAATACCAATCCATCTAACAATTGGCAACAATTGTTTGCCTCTTTACAACCAGACTAACCATGACGAGAAAGCTTTTACTACTTTGTCTAACAACAATTTTGGTAACAATTAGCTGGTATGGGTTAAACAGTGCGGCATTTTCTCAACAATCACGAGTTATTAATTTAGAAGCAGACATTTATAGACTAGAAATGCGGCTAAATCGTCTAGAAGCTCAAATTAGCCAAATAAGTAGAGGACACTCCGCTCCAGCGCCGATAAATTCGGGGCGCAAGCAGCCACAATTGAGCCGCGAACAAATGTTTGACAATCTGGCAACTTTAGCAATTGAAACTAAAGATCAAGTAAATAAATTGCAAGCTCGTGTTTCTAAACTAGAAAAACTCCGTAATCCTCGCTAATTACTTATGACTACATTAGATACTTTTGAAGGCGGTTGTCATTGCGGCGCGGTAAGGTTTCGAGTAGTTGTAGACAAATACAAAGTAGATGAATGCAATTGCTCAATTTGTTTGAAAAAAGGTTTTTTGCATCTAATTGTCCCCTCTGAAAGATTTACTTTATTGCAAGGTGCAGAAGCGTTAACTACTTATACATTTAATACAGGGGTAGCAAAACATACATTCTGCCGAATTTGTGGCATTCATAGCTTTTATACACCGCGATCGCATCCCGACGGTTTCAGCATCAATCTGCGCTGTCTCGATGGCGATGATATATTATCTCGCTTTGAAATAGTGCCGTTTGATGGCGCAAACTGGGAGCAAAATATCCACAAACTAGATTCAACTTAAAGTTGGTGATAAAAGAAGTACGGATTTGCGCCCCAGCTAGAGCTAACGCCAAACAAATAGAACTTTATACTAGAAGTAGACAAATTAATTTTACTTGAGGGAAGGGCATGGCTCCAAATCCCGCCATCATGGAGGCTGTGGAACAACTGGGTTATCGCGTCACTGTTGGCGATGTAGCGACCCAGGCAGGATTTAATGTAAATTTAGCCCAACAAGGACTACTGGCTTTAGCAACCGATGTCGGCGGACACTTGCAAGTAGCCGAAACTGGGGAAATTGTGTATCTATTTCCCAAAAACTTACGGGCGGTTTTACGGAACAAGTTTTTGCGCTTGCGGCTGCAAGAGTGGTGGAAAAAAGTTTGGCGAGTATTGTTTTACCTGATTCGTATATCTTTTGGTGTTTTATTACTTGCTTCTATTGCTTTAATTATTGTCACCATTTTTGTAATTTTGACTGCCGCCAATCAAAGCAGCGATGACGATAATAGAAGTCCCAGTTACGGTGGTGGTAGTTCGTTTTTTATGCCTTACTTCTGGATTGGCCCTAATTGGTTTGGAGTATTTTCCCCAGACTACGACAGGCGTTACCAGGAGCGGCGAGAGGAAGAAAGTCAGTTAAACTTTTTTGAAGCAATTTTCTCGTTTCTATTTGGTGATGGCAATCCCAACGCAGACTTAGAAGAACGCCGCCAAAAAGAAATTGCTGCCGTAATTCGCACTAATCGCGGTGCGGTGGTAGGAGAGCAGATAGCGCCCTATTTAGACGATATTGGCTCAGGGTACGCTCAAGAATACGAAGACTATATGCTGCCTGTGCTAACTAGGTTTAATGGGCAACCAATGGTCAGCCCTGAAGGACATCTTGTATATGTATTTCCTGAATTGCAATCTTACGCTTCAAGGCGACAGCAGCTATTAGCCATACCACCTTACTTACAAGAATTACCCCAGCGTTTTAGTGCCGCAAGTTCGGGACAATTAGCGCTAAGTATTGGGTTAGGAGTGCTGAATTTAGGCGGAGCATTATTTTTAGGTAGTTTGCTTGCAGATATTGCTGCCGGGGGACTTGTAGGCTTTGTCCAAGCTATTTATTGGTTGCTACTGGGGTATGGAACAGCGTTTCTAGGCGTTCCTTTGGTACGTTATTTTTGGCTGAAGCAGCGCAATAACAAAATAGGCGATCGCAATGCCCAACGCCAAGAGCGAAGCTTACAGTTAACTGACTCCACCGTAGAACAAAAAATTGCCTACGCCCGTCAATTTGCCGCCCAGAACGTAATTACTAAAGAGGATTTAGCCTACACCACCGAAACCGATTTACTAGATCAAGAAGCTGAAAATTCAGATTCAATTGATGCGGAGTGGCAGCGCCGATTAAGAGAATCTGGGCATTAGGTAATGGGTAATGGGTAATTAAGCAGTTTCCAATGACCAATGACCAATGACCAATTACTTAGCTTTAATCGTACTAAGTCTAGTCCCACTGTAGTAATGCCCCAAAATCTGCCTGTAATTGATGCCTCGCGCTGCTAAATTGTACGCCCCCCACTGACTCAAACCTAAGCCATGACCCCAACCGCGTCCATCAAAGCGTAAACCTGTGGGTTCTTGAGTAATGGTAAAACGGGTACTTTTTAAGCCTAAAGCGTTGCGTACTGCTTCTCCTTTCAACTCCCGCGTACCGCTCGTTCCCACAATTTTCATTGACTTAATACTGCCGTAAAGAGTCATGGTTGGGGTAATTGAAACTATATTCCCAACTCCTGAAATCCGCTTATTTAGTTCCTCTGGTGAAAAGCTTTTCACCCACTGACATTGAGTTACATCTTGATCGTAATCTCGAACGCCACGCAGATAAGGTAAAGCTTCAGACCATATATCTTCAACATTGCCGGTATGTCCGCCCGAACACGCATGAAAAACTGACAAAATTAACTGATTATTGTAAGTTAGTACCTGTCCTGCCGTAGCATTTACTGCCGTCTGGGTGCTACTAAATTCTTTAGCGACACCTTTATAAACTTGAGATGCTTGAGTATTGCTGAGATCATAAAAAGCATTGCGCTCCTTTTGCTGCTTGTAGATAGCATAGGTACGGGCTGCCACTGCTTGAGCTTTGAGCGCTTCTAAGGGCCAACTGGCACTCATTTCGCTGCCTAGGACACTGTAAAGGTATTGTTCTAAATTGACATAATTAATTGCCGTTAAGCCTTTGTTTGAAGGAATTACTAAAACTTCGCCCCGATACCAAAAGTCGCCTATATAAACATAACCTCCCGCCAACGGTTTGATCCACACCGCACCCGCGCGCATTGTATCTACAGCAACTCCCCCTTCGCTGGGGGTCGCATAAAAAGCATTCATTGCCGCAATATCGCCTAGTTTTCGCCCCGAAGCATCCTTAACTACGGCATTGGTTGAACTGCCAACTTTGAGCCGATTGACACCCTTTTCTACGGCAACTCTTAACTGTACCGCTCCTTGCGCCGGGACAACTAAAGCTATCCACAGCAGCATAGTCAGCAACCAAGGATGTTTAGTAAATTGAGCTAATAATAGGCGTAAATTCATGCAGATTTGGCTCCAAGTAAGAGTGTTATTAGTAAATTCCAATTAAACTAATAAATTAGCTATTTTTCGTTAAATCATCAAATATAGAGAAGCAGTAGTTAAATAAAAGTTTTGTCTTGCTCCTCACTATACTTCCCGTGCCACCATAGAAAAAGCGATCGCAAATAAGGTTGACTAACATTAAGTGCAGATTACATTTTTAGGAACAAGTTCCGGCGTACCTACTCGTTCGCGTAATGTTTCCAGTGTGGCTTTACGTTTACCCCAAAGGGGCGAGTTGTGGCTGTTTGACTGTGGGGAAGGAACCCAGCATCAAGTTATGCGTAGTGACTTAAAAATTAGTCAACTAACGCGGATTTTTGTTACTCATCTACACGGCGATCACATTTTTGGTTTAATGGGACTTTTGGCTACTTGCGGTTTGGCGGGTAATACCAGCCACGTTGATATTTATGGCCCCCCTAACCTTAACGAATATCTCGCTGCTTGTCGGCGTTATTCTGGAACTCATTTTTCGTACCCCGTCCAAGTTCATACTGTGCAACCGGGGATAGTTTACGAAGATGACGAATTTACAGTCATTTGCGACTTGCTTACCCATCGTGTTACTACTTTTGGCTACCGCGTAACTGAAAAAGACCGCGCTGGACGATTTGATATTGATAAAGCTAAAGCTTTAGAAATTCCCCCAGGGAGAGTTTACGGACAACTAAAGCGTGGGGAAACTGTGACTTTGCTGGATGGACGAACTATTAACGGTAAAGATTTGTGCGGTGAGACAGAGGTAGGACGAAAGATTGCTTACTGTACGGATACGGTTTTTTGTGACAATGCTGTATCTTTGGCGGTGGATGCGGATTTACTCATCCATGAAGCAACTTTTGCTCATAGAGATGCTGATCTTGCTTTCCAGCGCTTGCATTCTACTTCAACAATGGCAGCACAGACGGCTTTGGCGGCGGGAGTAAAGCAGTTGATTATGACCCACTTTAGTCCGCGTTACGCTCCGGGTAATCCGATCGAATTTAAAGATTTATTAGCTGAAGCCCGTGCTATTTTCCCTAATACCAAAATGGCTTACGACTTTTTTAGCTACGAAGTCCCTAGACGCAGAGAATTAGAGCTAGTTGACGATCGCTAACTTCCCAACGTCCGATTTTCTAGTTGAGCGCAAATAGCTGTTAATTTAGCTTGACTATTCACTGGTGATCGCGGTGGAGGTAATTCGGAGTTGGGCCAATTACTTAAATCGGTGCAGGGACAAAGTAATGACGCTACGCCCATCTCTAGACGGGGTACAGGCATTGTGCAACGAGCGCAGGGACTAATTTGCCAATTTTCGGTCAATAGTTCGCCAATGGTTTCGAGAGTGCCTTCTAAATAACTATCTCCTACATTAGGAGAGGTGATTTGCTGCCAACATTTTTCAAATTCTTGGCTGTAGCCTTCACCCTGCATAATCTGTTGCGGTATTACAGCTTGAGTGCGATCGCCAATTACTACTTTTTTGCCTAATTGAAACCAGTAAGCAAGATATTCTTTAACTGCTTGTTCTGATGCCATTGCTTAAAATCTTGCTTCAGAGCGTTTGTTAGCTTCAAATACATATTAACGCTTCGGGCGGTTTGCGCCAAAAGCCTAAGAACCTTTAGAGCAAGTTCTATAATTGCAACAATACCACTTGTGCAATTATGCCTGAAGAACTCCAACAGATTATTCCCGCCCCTTTACCGCCAATTATTCAAGAAACTTTCGCCGCCATTTCTTCCACTAGGGAATTTTACCAAGAAGTAAAAATCCGCGATGATAGAAAGATTTATTGTGCCTGGTATTGTACCACAGCCCAAAAGCATCGTCAAGAGCTAGAGCAAATGCGCGGCGAACTAAATATCTTGGGTTGGTTCCGTTTTAAACGGTGCTAGGATACTACTTCTAATTCATCTTCTCGTAAATGCGCCTTAAATTTTTTAGTAAACTGGACGTAGATAGGCAAATTAGCACTTACAGGTCTACCATGCCATTCGGTAACAACAGCGATAACTTCCCCCTCCGAGCCTTTGAGATCGAACGCTTGACTACGATGCTCTGGGTGATGGTAAACAATGATTGATTCAGTAATCCGAACTTTATCGCCAACTTTCATAAACCTGTAACCTAGTAGTTCTCCAGAAATCTGCCATAGCAGCCAGTTTTCAGTAAAAGTGCTTGCCAAACAATCTTTCTATTTTTGCATAAGAAAGTCTACTTTTGTAAGTAAATCTTGCCAGTAGAAACTTCAGGGCTAAAATAGACTCAGACTGAGCCACGAAGCAAGTATTTTTTAAAACCAATACCAAAATGTTCGTAACTTATACATTGGTATGGCTGATAGCTGGAGCCGTTTTATGTTTGGTAGAACTGTTCTTACCGACGGCTTTTGTTGCTTTTATGATGGGAATTAGTGCCTTAATCGTGGCGTTAGTATCGGTGCTGATTCCTCAATTAAGTTTACAAGTTATTCTTTGGTTAGGACTATCGACAAGTTTTATTTTGCTATCGCGGCGGTTTGTACCTAAAGCTAAAAAAAGCCGCTCGATTCAAGATGCGGTAGTCGCCGAAACTTTAACAGCAATTGCTCCAGGAAAAGAAGGAAGGGTAATATACGAAGGCAATTCATGGCGGGCGCGGTGTGAAGACAAAGAAAATGCGATCGCGCCGTCGGAAAAAGTGTATGTAGTCAGACGAGAAGGAACGCTTTTAATTGTTCTTCCCGAAAATGTCTTAGATTCCTAAAAATAGGCTTACAAATGGAACAGTTTTTTTTATTAGTATTTTTAGCATTGGGTGGCTCGGCTTTAGCGGGTACAGTGAAAGTAATCAATCAAAGTAACGAAGCTTTGGTAGAACGCTTGGGTAGCTACAACAAAAAACTTTCCCCAGGACTAAATTTTGTTGCGCCTTTTATCGATAAGGTTGTTTATCGGGAAACCATCCGAGAAAAAGTTTTAGATATTCCGCCGCAGCAATGTATTACCCGCGATAACGTCTCAATTACTGTTGATGCGGTGGTTTATTGGCGCATTGTCGATATGGAAAGATCCTATTACAAAGTAGAAAATCTTAAATCGGCGATGGTGAACTTGGTATTGACTCAAATTCGCGCCGAAATGGGACAATTAGAATTAGACCAAACTTTTACCGCCCGAAGTCAAATAAGTGAGCTTCTGCTACAAGAATTAGATATATCAACCGAACCTTGGGGCGTAAAGGTAACAAGGGTAGAATTGCGCGATTTGATTCCGTCTAAAGCTGTTCAAGAATCAATGGAATTGCAAATGTCCGCCGAAAGACGCAAACGTTCTTCTATTTTGACCTCCGAAGGCGATCGCGAATCTGCTGTTAATAGTGCTAGAGGTAAAGCTGAAGCGCAAATATTAGACGCAGAAGCGCGGCAAAAATCAACAATTTTGCAAGCAGAAGCCCAACAAAAAACTATCATTCTCCAAGCCCAAGCGGAACGCCAACAGCAAGTATTGAAAGCTCAAGCTACCGCCGAAGCTTTGCAAATTATCTCCCAAACTTTGAAAACCGATCCTAGCACTCGTGAAGCTTTGCAATTTTTACTTGCACAGCATTATCTAGAAATGGGGATGAAAATAGGTAGCAGCGACAGTAGCAAAGTTATGTTTATCGATCCGCGCAGCATTCCCGCCGCTTTGGAAGGAATGCGAAACATTGTCTCGGAAGTTAAGCCAGAAAATGGCTTGTAGCAACCTTGATCTAAAAGTAGTGTTATTTATGTCAGTATAAATATAATATTTTTAGTAAATTTCTATACAATTATTTGTAAATTATGTAATTATACTGACCTCATGGTTTACCCCTGCAAGGCAAGCTATATGTATATAGAGTATTGCCCAGAATCAAAATAATGCGATCGCAAATACTCCCAATCATATTCGACTTATACCTATCAAGCAACTACTGATTTAAGCTGTAAGTGGGGTACCTAGGAAGGTGATTAACCATCCCAAACAATCTTGTGCTTTTCCCTTCAAGTGCTGGATGACAAAAGAATGGCAGGTTATTTTTCATGACCTTGATGGAGATTTAAAGCCTTAATGTCGTCACTGTATTTTAAGTCTTTTACAATATTGGTGGCAGGATGTCTGTTTAGAACAGTGGCTGTCCTATAAAATTTATTTACTGAAAATATCTCTTCTCAATGGTCAGAAATAGCTTCTGCAACTACCCTTTCTGCACCACCTTCACCATACATTTTTACAGTGTCAATTAGAGTCATGCCTCACGTCCCTAAAGGTAGTGAGCAATGTTAATTTTTTTGTTTAGATGACTCAATTATAGTTGACTAACTATTGTTTGTCGCTATAAAATGTTTACACTGATTGGTGTAAAAAATGAATGTTGATGACATCAAAGGTTGGCAAGGAACAGCAGAAGAGCTTTTAGAAGAGTTGCAAAACAAGATTGAGCAGCTAAATTTATCCGTTGAGCCTCCTACTGTCAGAACTATTCGCTCGTGGCGATCGCGCAATCTTTTGTCACATCCAAAGGGTCAAAAATTCGGTTTTCGTCAAATACTAGAAGGATTAGCAACTTTATTGTTGTTAAAAAAAGGCTGGACATTAGTTGCGATCGCAGAAGTATTATCGTCTTGGAATGATCAGGAACTGGAAAGACAGATTTTAGTTGAAACTAATGGTGAAAATGCTGCTAATTTAAACCATAACCAGGAATCATCTGCGTTTTTCCCACAAAGAGCGCAAATCAATACTACTTTAGCTGAAGATGCTGTAGTTCTACTTGCTCAAGGAATATTACGCCAATATCACGTTCTTACAGGTAGTGAAATTGTCAGACAAGATGATAAGCTCCCGTCAGAATTACACTCAGCAATGTGTAAATTTGGTCGTTTGTATTTAGAAGAAGGAAAATGCGATCGCGCTGCTTGCATTCATGATGTCTTAGAACGTTCTCGGTATAGGCTTGATGACATTAAATGGGATTTAGGGATTTTTCGCAGGTCAGAGTTTCGCTTTGGTAATGTTCGTTTAATTGATTCTGATTTGCGAGTACCAACGCCAGATTGTGCAGGAATTGCCGATCTCTCTGGTGGTTATGGCGAAGATAATGTCATCGAAAATCGTCTTCATTCAAGCCTAAGAGAAGCTATAGCAAGATTAGGATCGCGAAAGCATCATGCTTATACTACATTGCGAGAACTATTAGGAAGGCGATCGCTAATTACAGAAAGAGCGCTTTTAGATTATTTAATAGAACAAAATCTTACTCCTTTGCAAGAAACAGTAGAAGAGTTTTTCGATCCCATTCCAGACATCTGGTTAATTAATGGTTATGCCTCAAGTTGCGCTCATTGTGCAACTTTAATGCGACCTCATCCAAATCGCGAATATCCCAACGGCTACTGTCCGATTCGCCAGTGTAATAGTAAATATCCGCCACAAGTGGGGAAACACTTAAACCCAGAGCGAGAGAGATTATTGGTAGCTAAACCGCAAATATTAGCTTATTGGACTGCTCCTGCGATCGATGAATTAGCGATTTTTGACGAGGCGAAAACCTATGGTTTAGACGCAGAATTGTATCCAGAATCAGACCAGTGTGATGTAGCAATAAGCGATCGCGCGATTGGTATAGATGCAAAATCCTATCGCAGTCCTGTGTTGCTAGCTTTAAAACTCAATCGCAGTATTGGCGGATTAATCTATTACCGCAAAAGAATTATTGCTATTACTGATGACCTGATTGAAGATTGTCCAGGCTATATATCTACTGTTAATTCATTATTGGATAAAAAAAGCGAAACCGCTAGCCTACAAATAATGTCAGTGTCTGCGGTTATCAAAAATATACAAGCAGGAATTTATGCGAATTAAACCTGAATTTTGGAAGGGGAACGATCGCATTTGTTGGGTGTGCGTCTTGATGGAATACTTTATTGGCGTTCAATCGTTAGAATACACTCCTGTAATTATGTCGGGAATGGAGAGCGTTTTTAATGCACCACTTTTAAAACACGCAAGACAAGCTATTTTTAATCTGCGTCAGATGTCTTTAACTTATGTCACTAAAACTTCTCTGGAATATGCAGTAGCACTGTATAACGACCATCACTATCAACACGGTACTCAAGGAGTCTATCAAATTGATAGTCAAACCTTACAGTTTCGTAGAACCGATTTTTTAGAAGACTCGAATATTACGAAGGCTAGAGAAATCTTGGCTGCACCAATGAATTACAAATTTCATGGTCGAATAGTAGCCAATCCTCAACAACAAATGGCGATCGCATTAGGAGATCGTGCAACATCAACTCGTTTGCCAATTTCTCCAATTAACACCCCATTAGCAATTCGTCGAACTCACAATCTCAATCGACAGCCACGAGGTAATATTTCAATTCCCCTTGAAGAATTACACCAGATAGCTGAAGAGATGGATAGAAGCGATCAAGAGCATCCTGAAAGAAGACCGGGTAATTGGACTGAACGCATGCAACACATTGAGGTGCGAGTACCTATTGCAGATCGAGGTTTGCGGATAGAAAACACAACAATTGAATTATCAGGCATCAAACACTTAATTGGTTTACCTGGTGCTGGTAAAACTACAATTTTGCTCGTAATTGCAGTTTGGTTAGGACGGAGGGGTTATAAAGTCATGCTGGTTTTTCCTTCCATTGAAGTTGCCAGACAGTATATGGCTGATTTGATGTTTTATGGGGTTAAAGTCGGTATGCTAGTCGGTCAAAATCCTACTACGCGCCGTAATCATGCGGATCGCATTGCTGAAACCATTGCGGCGGCTGGAGGACAAGGGGGTTTTGCTTATACTCTTGAGGGTGCAGATTCTTTTGCTTTCAACTGCTTGCTTCCTGCTTTTTCCACTGTGGAAACTTCTTCATGGGGTTTTGGTAATGCTCCCTGTAATAACATTTTGCAAAGTTCATCTCAGGGAAAAATAAAAGAATGCCTTTGTCCTGTTTGGACAATGTGCGGACGCAATAAAGCACCACGCGACTTAATTGATGCTGATGTTTGGGTGGGACATATTAGGTCAATGGATACAACAGTCCCTTATCAGGCGATCGATGAAGAAATTCGCTATTTTGAGTTGATGGCTCGAACTTTCGATCTAGTTATCTTTGATGAAGCGGATATGGTTCAGTCAAATTTGGATGCTTACGGATTAGCAAAATTAAATCTTTCTGGTGCAGATGATTCTATTCATAGAACTATTCTAGAAGAGGTTCATAATCCTTTAGCTAGAAAGAAAACATATTTACTAGCCGATCGCACTATTGAACTTTATAGTCGCAATATGGCTGAATTTGGCAATCATAATACTTCCTTAATTAGCTTGTTGCAGAATATTCATGAGCGGATTAGAAAACGGTTTGAAGGACAAATATTAACCGTATCGCGGATAATTACGGAAATATTAGAAGGTTTTGAGGCAAATAAATTTTCTTGTCGAAGAGATACGGCTAATACAGCAGAAATAAGACAAGGTTTTACAAAAAATCACGCTCTTACAGACTTTTGGGTAACTGCTGCTTACACCGCATTTTACGATCGCACTGGTACAGAAACAGCACAAAAAAGATTTAAAGAGGATTTATGTTCTCGCACTCTAAATATTGATAAAAAGAAGCTTATAGAAAGTTGGGATAAGCTGATAAAGCTATTACGGCGTTATTTGGCAGAAAACTTAGTCAAAAAACGAGATGATATTCTTAAAGATATCGCTACTTTATTTCTCAATATATGTTTTTCAAAGGAAGAAGCGCCTTATCTTACTCGCGATGTCATTCCTCTTTTAGTAGCTATTACCTTTGTTATTTTAGGTTATCAACGCACTGTCCCCGAAACTAGAACGATGGTTGCAGAGGGACTAATTAAAGAACCAATATTAGATCCTCCTCTTTCAAATCAATTACGCCGTTTTACTCCTGAAAATCTGATTGGAGCGCTTTCTGGAGTCAAGTACAGTATTTCCAAGGCTGCTACTAACCGCAATAACTCTAATAACGTCACTCTATCTTACATTACTTTTGTTGGCGCACCTCGAATGCTGATGCACCGCTTCAACCATCTATTAGAAGCCGATGGTCGGGAAGATGCACCTTCAGTTTTAATGACTTCCGCCACTTCTTATTTAGAAGCCAGTCCCGCCTATCATATCAATGTTTATCCTAATTACTTATTAAAACCCAAGACAAATCAACATAGTTCAGAATCAAGCCGATACTATTTTCAATGTTTTTACGACAAAGACAAAAATAACGAGCCATTGCGCTATAGCGGTGCTGGAGAATTAAGAGAGCGCAATTTACTAATAATGGTTGATGAATTAGTTCAAGGCGAACATCCTGAAATTATAAAATCTATTAGAAATTTTGATGTTAGAGATGGCATTCATCGCAAAGCTGCTTTTGTCGTTAATAGCTATCAACAAGGAAGAGATATCAAAAAACATCTCGATCGCAAATATCCAGAAATTGGTAGACGTACTAAAGCTGTCGTGAATTATCTCAAAGAAGGAGAGAAACCTTCAGATTATGTCACTACCTTTCAATGTGAAGCTTTAGGAGATGATGAAAACTGCGATCTAATTATCTTTCCTATGCTAGCAATAGGTCGTGGCGTTAACATTGTCTTTACCAAAGGTGCGCGAGAAAGAGATGCTGCTATTGGTTCGATTTACTTCCTAACTCGTCCTCACCCTACCACTGATGACACTCAACTTTTATATAGTTTAGCGGGACGTGCAACCCAAGAATTTGATTGCCGAATATTTTCCTCACAAGAAAGCCTAACAGAGATATACCAAGCTTGGAACAATGCTCGATCGGATATTTACCGAGATACTAAAAGATTACTACAAGAGCCATTAATGGCTAGCAGACTGGGTATAGAACTATTCAAACCCTTTACCGCCAATCAAATGGTAGCAATATTGCAAACAATTGGACGAGGTATGAGAAATGCTTGTCCTGTATCAGTTTACTTTGTCGATGCAGCCTGGGCCCCTCAATCCGCCGAAGGTAAACCCGATTCTCCCCGCGACAGTATGTTAGTTCAAATGCGCGTCATTTTAGAAGAATGTGTAGCACATCGCGATCCTGTCATTCAAGAGATATATCAAGAACTTTACCTTGCTTTTCTCGAACCTTTAAGGCGAATTGACAAAGTAAATTATCCCTCAAATTTATTCCAGTCACAAGATTCGATTTATGAAGACGATGGATTTGAAGATTTTGACTCTCTATACGATATGTAAGGATTACAAGAATTATTCTTAACTAAGAAATGAATTGCTTGACTACAGCATTGACGTTCAGACAGAGAATTTGGTGTCTGACAAAATAGAATTGATTTTCCACCCTTACTAACAAAACGAACAATAATCAAATGAACGACAATTTATATATTTCATTAGGTAATGCAGTAACTTTAGAAACAATTCCACAGGTTTTTACTATTGCCGAAACTCTACCACCTGTTAAAGTTAATGGATTTACTCTTTCTTGGACGAATGAGGCATTAGCTAACTTTTCTCAAGTACATGAAGACCTCAAAAAGATTAAAAACTTACCTTACGCCTCACTACGAGGTTTTTTAGAAATTAAATTACCTAATGTATCGCGCATTGAACCTAGTATGGGTTTGCATAAATCCGCAATATATAGTAGAGATTCTAGAATAGATCCTTTTGCCTATATTGATGGTGACAATGCACAACAAATTACTGAAGATTTAAAATCAATTTTAAATGACTGGCTGGAAAACTATCTTGTTCCATATGGTCAAAAAGAAAACGTTTCAGAAAAGGCGATAGAAAGACTGAGAGAACTACAAGAAGAAAACCAGCTTTTATCTATTGAACCATTCCAATCTCAAATATTTCCTTGGCTACAACACGATAAGAGCGGCACTGCGAAACCTTATAAGTATTCTTTTTCTGCATTGGTTGATTATTTAGCTAGATTAATTGCGAAACATGAAATTTTTCAAGAATTAGGAGGTATTAAGCGGATTATTACTAATAAAGCTGAAAGTTGGATTGAATTAATAACTAATCCAATCTCAATAGGGAGTAAAGGTTTATTTAGCTTATTGATAGATATAGAAATTATTACCTTCCCTTCTTTATCTCAACCATTGATAAAAATAGATGTTCATAAAAGACGATGTTTGAGCAGTCTTAAAGAAGATGGATTTAATCCTAATGATATTAATGGTTACGTATTCTCTAAAAATTATAGCGATCGCGTTTTTAATTTTCAACTCAATCGTCGTAACAATTTAACTACTAACCAATGGGAATGGCAACCAGATAGTGCTTTTAATGTTCTACAGCGAGAACTAAATTTACCCCTACATATATCGAATGCCAAACAAATTGTTAAAGGCGAAGCTTCAACAGATGATTGTCAAGTTCTTTTAACATATCGTGATGGTATTCAACAGAAAAAACACGATATTAAAGCTGGTGTTCCTGAAAAAGACAAATTAGAAGCTTTTAGAGCGATCGCAGAGATTTTAGCATCCATAGGAATTAAACCTTTTGATGGTTATTCTAAAGTTAAATTTGGCAAAGGAAAAGGTCATTCTCAAGATATTAGTGCTTCTCGGACTATAAATACGCCTACTTCCTTCAGTTCCATTTTAGAATCTTTAGAAAATAAAGATTTTTCGGATGGCGAAAAAAATCTATTGATGAGATGAGCGATCAAGAAATAAACAATATCTTGAGAAAAAGGTTTGATTTTCAATTGAGTAAAAATGGCATTGAAAATCTCAAGTTTAATAGTAAAAATACAAATCAAACCGAGGAACTACAACAATTATTTGAAGCAAACAAAGAGGCAATAGAGCGATTGTATCTCAATGAAAAACCATTATTAATAATTTTTCATGAAAATGAATTTTATAAGACTGTAACACTTTTAAAAGCTGTAATTAATATGCTCTGGGGAGATAGATTAGAAATTCAACTACAGCGACTTCCAGAAAATACTCATGGAGCAAAAGTAATATTGCCAGGAAGCAATTTAAAAAATAAAGAAAGATCGCAACTAAGAGTAAAAGCTTGGAGAAGTACAGCAGAACAAATTGCCATGAGAGATCGTCCAAAATTTTGTTTAGTCATGGCAAGAGAATTTTATCCTAATCCTCAAGATAATAAGCAATTACATGACGATCTAGTAAATAAGCCTTCAACTCGTAAAGCACTAGCTGCAATTGGTCGCAGTTGCGTACAGTTCATTCTCCCTCCACAAATTCTAACATCAGGAGATTTGCACGTATCTGACTTTATTATTCGCGCTCAAGCATCAATAAAGGATTTAATATGGGCGCATTCTGGTCGTATAGATAATGTCAAGGAAAAAGTTAATCAGTGGTTTGGTGATATTCAACTCAAAGATAGACCTAAAGAAACTATTGC
>QQTW01001576.1_pt1 | contig 16061 bp, 21 predicted proteins | sample 1904831 | NCBI WGS metagenome assembly QQTW01 (sample SAMN09435610, study PRJNA476489) | Subsurface metagenome, whole genome shotgun sequencing project. | reverse complement strand
CGCTGAGGATGATCCCATGCGAGCAGCCGTCCAGCAGTCCTACGAGCAGACTCAGAGGGACATGGCGGCGCACATGGCGCGACAGGCCGAGGCCCGCCGGAATCCAACGCCAGAGTTTCACCCTCGTTTTCCAAGCAATACCCGCTGAGGCTGTGCTTTCGGCTCGTCTACGATCACGCGCGGGTGAACTTTAACACGAATAGCTCTGGAGGCAACTGCTTGACGGTGATGAGGCGCTCAGGGGGAAAGGGGGTAGGCCTCATGTAATGGTTCGGTAGATGATGGAATGCAGGGGTCACTCTTAGGCAGTAGTCTTCAGGCGTAATAATGAATCTTGCAACGTTCTAACTAGTTGACTCGTTGCAATTTTTGTTATGCAATGTGTTTTGCTTTTCTCAAGAGACAATCTGCCCGGAGGACCGCCTGGGCCTTGCGCCCGTCTCTGTGGCGTTATGACTGCTGTCACTCAGCCAGAAACACAGCCCCTCCGGAGGCATTCCCCCAAGGCCCAATGCACCGACCCGTAGAGCGAATCCTTTTCCCGAAGTTACTGATCGATTCCGCCGACATTCCTCCTACGGAATCCTCCATGATCTGAAACTTGCATAGTCCTCAGCATCTCTAGTCACAAAGGCTCATTTGGACAGATAAGCGTACGAAGGCTATATGCAAAACTGTCCACCACTCCAACACTTTGATCAGATTAGGCAAGCACCCACAGCATCATTCCTTAGAAGGCAGAAAGACATATCAGCCTACTTGGATCACATATGGGAATTATCACCCCAAAGATTTCAACTATCACAGTGTGATTGCGTCTGTTGTGTGCACTGTTGATCAATGGTCTGGTAGGATCAAACCTGAAGTATTGGACAATTTTGTGTACCGCCTGCATAAGGATCAGATCCTACGCCAAGGCTCAGCGCCGCTGCGGCGAAACGCCATGATACTAGGTAGTTGTCAATCAAGCAGACTCCTATAAGAAAGCGGTATTTTACCGGTTTTCATGTTTTCATAAATTTCCCTTGAATACTTTACGCATCAAACAATGCTGGGTTGCCAGACTGCTTATTTGAACTGTACTTTGACTGAAGCCCATTCAGCCTACCGCGCCTGGAATTGTACGGGAGACCATAGCTGCCGGGAACAAGCTGACAATGACATTGCAGGCCTTGGAGTACGTACTATCATAAAGATTCCAATCCCCATTATATTGCTGAGCTTACAGACAACCAGGTCTTACTTGCGTTCATTATTACCGCCTACGCCACTCTCCTTATTGGATGGGTGAGCTACATATTCCAGCCTGTTGATGTGTCTCTAGAAAATGGATTGAATATTCTGGACCGGCATTTCCTGGATTGGATATGGACGTGGGCCAAAGAAACTCCAAAGATGTCTTCACCTTGGTCGAGAGTGCTGCAGAAGGCTATCCTTCATCTGAGTGACTCGCACATAATTACGGGGCTTGCCATATTGATTGCTGGATTCATTCAGGCTTGCCAAATCTCTATCTACCACTTTCACTTTGTCGTATATCTCGCGTGGTTGGCCTCCAGTACACATCTGACAACATTAACAATTCTGAGGAATTACCTAAGGCGTCACCGATCTATCCTCAAGTGGCGAGTCATCGCCATGGTCATCATGTTTATCATGCTCATTACCGCACTGTCGCTCACCTCATCTCGGGTATGGCCAAGTGGAGACTGGTACGAACTGTACTATGACAGCCCAGTGAGCTGTGCATGGAAACAGGAGTACATGACATACCGTCCAGACGCCGCCTTTTCAGTCTTTTTGGTAACTGCAGGGTACTTGGCAAGACTTTCAAAGCTATTCATCAGTACTTCAGAGTTTTTCAGATCGTGGTTGAGAGACCGGCCAAGCAGCTGGCTTAAGCACAAATATGACTTCACCCAGAGACGGAGAAGAGCATCGAACAATGCAACAGCCCGAGTTTTCTGGAAGTTGCTTGGGGCTCTTAGCCTGAGGGTTTACATTGATGCCCGTGCTCTTTACGATCTATATGAATCACTACTATCTGAACTTATCTGGCTCTCCTTCAGCCTTCTGTGGGGTGTCTCCAAGATACTCACGTGGCGTATGGGTGCTCCAGTTACGATGTATGAAAATAAGTGGGGATTTGGCCAGATGCTTCCACTTCTTCTGTTGCTGCTGCCTGCTGTGGCTGTCCCGCAGTTCTATGACGGTGAGTAACACGGTGCAAGCGACAGAGTACATTCTGACCAGCTATCTAGAGAGCAAAAGTCCAGACTTGGTCAACGAGGTGGAGCCTGTTTTGAACCAAGTATCACCAAACATCACTCATGGGGAGTTATCCAGGTCTCCCACGTCGCTATCAAATGTCCAATTCGAAATGGACGATTTGCTCGTCCGAGTTGATGGCAACAGCGAAGCCAGGGCTAGACAAATCAGTGCCATGTCTCACACCGAAGACCACGGCAACCTGCTGCATTCAGCCTCCGACATTTTACTCTTGCGATCAACTTCATACTATAGCGGCTCCGCGCTGCAGCCACAAGAAACCTTACGACCACCTCTGTTGACAGACCCTGACTTTCTGTACAGATCGAAGTCATTCAAATTCCTCATCTCTCTCGATGTGTTCATGTTTGCGACACCCCTTACTATGGTGTGTACTATGTTGTGGATGGGCGACCCCAACCCTTCAGCCTACATCCTGTCATACAAATTTTTCGCGATCGGTCTCCTCATTATACTCTTCCCTCAGTTTGTCTGGGTTGCTCTTGTGATGCCCTTTAGTAGTGCTACTAAGGGATAAGACTCTGACGCCTGGAATCCTAATCGCTATTATGAGAAAGAGCAATAGTCTGTCATTTCAGTGCTTGTTGCTTTTCATTTCGAGATATAATCTGCGCAGCGAGCACTCTACTGAAGAAAGCCTGGACAATGACATGCCGTTATCACACTCTTTTATAAGGCAGTTGTAACAGATAGGCCATGGCTCTGGCCTATGCTTGCGCATCACGCAGCCGTGCCGCAGCCACCGGCTATGCGTAATGATGACAGTGTTGTACGATAGAGGCTGCTTTCTCCGCTTTTTACCCCTTCTATTAGCCACCATTACTATTACATTAACAAAGAATTCACGACTAGAACTATGGGTCAGTGCCTCAGCACTTGGTAGCACGTCTTAAAGACCATAACCTGAGATCTTTGATCCTTCGAATATGCCGGTCAATTTGAGCCACTATTCATTCGTTCACTTGCAAGCTTATTCAAATAAACAGATCCTCTTACTCGTCGAAATCGAGGCAACAATGGTGCATATCATGGTTCCAATCGGCAGCAAATCGCACCTACAATTGAAGAACGAGATCTTGACGAAATTACAGAGGCTAACGGAGTCTATAGGGGGAATCAAACACTTATACCTATACCCGCACCTCACAGCCTTGCAACACACGCTGACGTGCAATGCTCGGGAGAGAGCTAGCGACGTTGCCAAAAAGGCAGTCATGAAGCTGCGTCGTCGGATCAACGTCATATCAACAGTCATACCAGCACCATGCAGGGCCCTATGCCTGAATCCATGCCCACGGATAAGCCCTGAAACTAGCATTCACAGCAACCCATTTAGACTAAAGACACAGCCGTTTCGGACAAGCAGACACCATTTCGGCCTCCTCGTGGCACTATCATACGGGATGCTTACCTATCCATTGGCAGAGTAAAAGGGGTGGTAAGCATGCGTTCAGACACCTAAGCACCCCCAGCACCTCACCCCTTAACCAAGCTCTGAACCTAACAGGCACAACTCTTCAGCGATCCCTTTCAGAACTGACGTCTAGTCGTGGCGTGAGGCAGGCATCAGGCAGATCATGATAAGGCCGCAGACCAGAAATTAGGCTTGGGAACGAGCGACGGGCCTACCACGGTGCTACATACCATTTTGAGTTGAACACTTTGATGTAGTATTCGCAATAATGATTCTCTTGGTAACTGCCTGTGACTGTCCACTCATCACTCAAGACTAAACCAAGCATCTCACGCCTCGTTGCAGGAGTATACACTCTCGCCTTGATGACTCCCCGATATTGCCAATCCAGCCTAACCGGATATAGCCACCGCCTAGCATCACCACAGCAAAATAAAGCCCTCAACGCCATACCGCTACCACGATAACCCCACCAAAGACCAAAACAGCAAAGCCCCTCACCGTTCCTCAGTCCTCCCCAGCTCGCTCACCTATACACTCATACAGATACACCTAAACAACCCCCTTCTACCCTCACCGAACCACACGCAAAGTCCGCCAACAACCCCCACCACAAGCAAAATGGGCGGCAACAGCAGAGAAGGTCCGCTCCCTCCACATCCCCGTCCTCCTCTATTCTTTACCCCCCCCCCCCGCAACCCTACTAACAAGTCCATAACGCACAACAAACAGGCGGCAAAGCAAAACCGCTCAAAGCGCCCAAGAAAGAAAAGAAAGAACTCGACGACGACGAACTCGCGTTTCGGGAGAAGCAAAAGGCCGGTACGTCCCACTTTTCCCCTTCAGAACCCGCCCTTTCTCTACTTCGCCCCCCCGCCATGCCCTCTCAATCCCGTGCTCGAAGCAATCGCGAAGCGCAAACCTTGACGGAAGAAGAGCCCCTGGGGTGGGAGAGTTGCCGAGAAGGGTTGAGTTGATGGCGGCTGATGTGTTTCGTGATGGGGAGGATAGATGCGAAAGCGAACAAGGAGATGGCGGAAAAGGCTAAGGGGAAGGGACCGTTGAATGCGGGGCAGCAGGGGATTAAGAAGAGTGGGAAGAAGTAGAAGGGAGTATTGGTAGGCGAGCGGGTGGTGGTTGGGTTGGTATGGGGCTGCGCCAGGAGGGCGGGGAGGATTGTAGGGGGAAGGAAGGTGGAGACATACATACGATGCAAGCAGTTTGTGGACAACTGCGAGCACATGTAGCGGGAGTCTTGGAGTGGCTTTACAATTTATGGGTTGACGCAGGGTGCCCGCACGGGAAAAAGTTACGGATTCAAGAGGCGATAAACAGCGTGTGGTTGACATGGCTGTGGAAAGTGTTGGTTTGCATAGATCTGTATGTTTCTGTCGTAGTAATGTTACACGCTGGTCACACCGCAGCGAGGACGAAGCAAAAACGAGCAAGATCAGGTTCCATCCCGCCCTTTCCGAAACCCTAGATGACAGAGATCCCTTATAGATGCTCCAGATGAGAGTACGCAGTACGACGCTAAAATGCAGCATAAAATAGAGAACCCTCAGACCCCATATGAACAACCATCTATATTCCACTCGGAACCCTCGCAGACCAGACTAGCTGCCGTGACCCAGCCCCTCAACCAGTAACACGCCTGACCCACAACCCCGTAGGTTCCCAAATATCGTCATTATCCCTCTTCTTATACGCCCGATGCAACTTCATCCCGACCTCATGCTCATCCTTCATCACGCCCGCCAGCTCCGCATTCAACCCGGCGACAGTCTTCTTGATCTCATCCCTGCTGGCCAAATCGTACGCCGGCGAGCTCGGCTGAATCACATGCGTCAGCTCGCGGATGACGGTTTGCAAGTTCAGACGGCGGCGGTGGAGATTGTCGAGGTTGGCCTGGAGGCTGGAGATGCGGTCGACGGATTCCTTTTCGGCGGGCGATTGGGGGAGGGTTTTGGAGAAGCGGGAGGAGTCGTCTCCTCCGCGTTGGGAGGGGGTGGGTTTGCGGGCGGTGGATTTGTTCGAGAAGATGCTGCCGTTGGGGACGGGTCGTTTGCGGTTCATGAGCGGGGACGGAGGGGTTGGCATGGGTGTTTCCGAGTCTATATATGGGGTGTCTGGGGGGCTGTCGTAGGTTGTTGTGGCGTATGTTGTTGCGCTGAAGCGGCTGCCCGGCTGGTCCGATATGTCAAAGTCTTTGATTGTAGCGAGGAATTCCTTCTCGTCCATGGCTGCAGCCTCGGTCTCTCGCATCTTGCTGGGCGTGAACTCTGTGGGAGTAGCTAATGGTTTTTTCGCGGTCTCGCTGTTGGCGCTCCAAGCCGCTGGGGATTTCGATTCACTTGCAGCTGGGCTTGGATAAGACCTTTCAGATTGACTATATGGATACGTGATGATCCTTGGAGGACTGTTTCTTCCAGCCTTAAGCGGTACTATCGGTTTGATGTCTTCGAAAGAAGTGGTAGCAACCGAGTTTTCGAGTTGAGGTTTCTCCGATACTGAGATCGGTGTGTGGCGAGCAGCGTTATCTTGGGTTGGTGTTGACGGTTTAGCAGACCTGACTGGAGCAGGGATTTTCTTCGAAGCTGGTCGAAGCTTCTCGACTATAGGACTCACGAGTACTGATCGTCCACTTTGTCCTTTCCATTCTTCTCTCGGCGCTGATGGTCCACCTAAGAAGTTTCTTGTCGAGGTAGCAAGCCCCTTTGCGGGTGCATTACTGTTTTGCAGACCACCCCTGATTGAAACACGGTTCCCAAGTTGATCATCAGTTGCGTTCCCCATGTAAGGACCATCGAGCAGTGCGTTGCCAGGAGTGACTTGCGCTGGTTTGCCATGTTCGCTTGTCGTTGGCTCACCAGAGAAGTCATCCCATCTTGTCAGGGTTGAATCTCGTTCAGATGGTTCTGAACTCTCTGGCTTCCCTCTCCATCCGGAGAGAAATCTCTTGCTTCCGTTTTGTCTATTTAGCGACAGCGGAATGTTGCTGATATATTTACTAGCCAGGGTTTTATGAGCATACGGTGGATCCGGCGATCCATCGACAGGAGAAACATCTGGACTTCCTGACCACTCTCCACGAGGGCTGATACCAGCAGGGGAATCTGGAGGAGATATGTTGGGGGATATCGAAAGTCCCGTACGACCGTCGGATTGTTTGGCTAGATGATATCGAGGCTGAGGAACATGCTCTGAGTATGCAGAAGAGATTGTCGGGACGGCTGAGAAAGGTCGGTGCGAAGGGTCACTGGCGGGTTCGAGTGTGTTACTGACACTGGGTTAGAGATGCCATTAGAGCTATTTCGGCGAGAAGGGGATGCCGGCAGCGCAGCAACTTACGGAGGTGGTTGAGGTAATCCCTTCAGCACATCCTCGGTTTGTTTCCTGCCAAATGCTGGCCGCGAACTGATGCTGTATTGGCCATTGTTGAGATCGCTGACGCGTGACATCGCACCAAGTACTTCTTCGTCGAATGTTGTATCTATGAGGATTGGGTTGCCTATAGCATTATCGCGTGGACGGTTGAGTTGAGGGATGCGCTTCCACATCTTATCCATTCTGTATTCACAATTTTGTTCCTTCACTGATTCAAGAGGATATTTCACTGCGTTTCTCAGGCAAGAGGTTGTATGAGGGAGAATCACCGAAGCAAGATAAGTACTGCGTTGTAACAAAAGAGGAACGAGGATGCGATGAGACTAGTGTTGACGAGATAAAGTAGGATGAGTGAGAGCAGAGATGATGATTCTGTTGTTGTAAAGCACCTCTGTTATGATTTCAAGTGGTCGTAGGCTTTTACTTTGTGATGATGGGGCCTTGCGGTTCAAGGTAATTGTTGTTGATAGTTGGCCGCAGTCGTTGTTGGCCCCGAATTCAGGAACCTCGAAGTAGTTTTGGATTCCTCAGATGTTCCTTGCGCCAATCAAACACTCGGATATGAGGCATAATCAAGGATCTCGAACCTCTTGCTGTTCCTGGCGCAAAATCTCCCGAACCCTGGACGAACCCTGGATGGGAGGCGGGAGTGTTCCCAAAAATCGACTTCAGCCGCCCCTCGTCGCGTCCAATGTTGGCGGCACGCGCTTGTGAAACAGCCTACGGGTGTGATTAGTGGTAGAGTTGGATTTGCGGATGGCCCTTCATGCTTCAGATGCCTTCACGCAAAGATTTGAGCAAGGGCTTCATTTTCGTGAAAGATTGATATTATTATTAGCATGTCAAACTCCTAGCAATAACTGTCACTCCCTCGTAGCAAAGCTGTCACTTCATCAGGGGGAGGGGATCCTGAAGCGGAAGTGTGGTTTTTCCCGCTCCGTCTCACAGCTCCTGATAAGCTGAGCTTTAGAGAGTGGTAACAAACAACACTGGACTTTGCAGTCGTACCCTAGGGCTACCCTTCTTCAAGACTGAGAGTAAGAGCATAGCTCTTGGGAGACCGTGCATTGCACCTCATTCAGAACCCAAAACGCTCCAGTCGGACTTGCTACAAGTTTGATCAGTGAGATCATGGCAGACAGTGAGACACAGCCCATTAAGCAACGTACTCCGCATGCACTTACATTCATCAATCTAGCCACAGATGAACCCATCCCTACCGCCCCTCCCGCGACCATGGTGTAAGCACCCTCCCACCCTTCTTCACCAGAAACCCCACTAACACCCATCCCCCCCCCCCAGCGCCTCCATAGCCTCACCCATTAACATTATCCTCCTCTCCCTCTTCGCCTACCTAATCTACATCCGCCTACGGCCCGCAAAAGCCCCTACCCTCCCTGCCTCGCCACCACCGCTTGTCTTCCGTACCTTCACGCCGCCAACCCTTCTCCCCAACAATGGCACCAACAACCAACCCGTCTACCTCGCCGTGCGCGGCCGCGTCTTCGACGTCACGCCCGGCCGCAACTTCTACGGGCCCGGTGGGCCGTACGAGAATTTTGCGGGGAGGGACGCGAGTCGGGGGTTGGCGTGTGGGAGCTTTGATGAGGAGATGTTGACGAAGGATCTGGAGGGGCCGTTGGATGATTTGAGGGGATTGGGCGAGATGGAGTTGGAGGCGTTGAGGGATTGGGAGAGTAGGTTCGAGGAGAAGTATCTTGTTGTGGGGAAGCTGGTTGCTGTGGGGGATGAGGGGGCATGAGGGGAGGATTGGGAGAATGGATGGGGTGGGTGAAGGATGGGGGCTGAGACTGTTGGGTTGTTGGGGCCGCGTGATGATTGGTTTCTTACATATAACTTCTTAATCTCTCGCGTTACCACCACTATCTTTGATCTCTATTGCCTACACCTAAGATTGCACGACGAACAGTCATTTTCTCAACACTACCTGCGCTGTATCCTGAAATCAGGGAGAACCAGTCATACCTCACTAAAACGAATGACAGCAACATGTGAGATTGAAGACCGACACATACAAGCCAAAGTGCGATCTACCTACAGCTTTGGCTCAATCTGCATTCAAGGGGTAGGCCGATTTCAAGACACATTGTATGTCCTTTTCCCTTCATGCTGTGTCAACTTGAACACTCCTTCATTAATCATCTCTATCCTCCATAGACTAAATGTACGTCAGCTTCCAGCATTTCATCCAGGGCTAAGGAATATGCAAGCCTACTTCCGCCTTGATCCATGGCATTCGGATTGTATCTATCGTTCAAGATTCCGAATTTGTACAGGTTTCCGTGGGATCTGGGAACTTCGGTCGTCAGTGTTATTGTCAGACGGAATGCTTCAAACACTCTGCTGCAATACCGATTTGACTGCATCATTGTCTGTCCTGTGGATGGGCAGAAATGAACCTGTGGCACTAGAAAGAAAGGGCATTGAAACTCCGCCTCTCGAAGTTTTTGTCAATTCAGGTGACGAAGAGTTCAAAGACATGCCGGCTCCAGACGAGATGATGGTCTTTCGATAAGGCTTAACAATATCATAAGGTTCGGCCAGCACGCCAAACATGGCAACATTGAGCCATGACCGGGCGGCAACACGTCGCTCATTGATGAATATGTTCCCATTGATCTCAACTTGAAAAGGCGATCCGTCGTTTGATTTCAAACTCAAAATCTCGGCGATAGCTTGGTATGCTTCTTCCTTAGTACTTGAGATGATGTGAATCATTGGCTCGGTGCCTGCGACGTGGCTGAATATCCAGCTGGCGATCGCGCGACCGAAGTTCCCAGCTGCCAATGTGAGTGTTAGGACTACCACAGCCATGATTAGAGACAGAAGGGTCACGGAGGCAAAGAATGCGGTGCCAGTGACGAAGACTGCCACACTGAACGCTCTGCTGAGACGTTGCCAAATCGGTTCCCACTTCTGCTGACCAACAATCGAGACCATCACAATGACAGAATTCCGGGCAGGCGTATGAAGACTTGAACCGAAAAAGTTCATTGCCGCCGGCTTCAGATATTTTAGCTGATTTAGAGCATTTTCAGATGCTGTGTGGTTGCTGAAGTAGTCGGTGATAGGCTGACCGCCCAGAATCTCGACATCATAGGGCAAGCTTGATACGTATAGCTTGTATGTCTTCTTGAACGGTCGATGGGCCCTATCTTCCGCAAATGCGCTGAGTGTCACTTCGAGAATTAGCCTTCCCTTCCTGAAGTCACTCTTGATCAAGACATAGCACTTACCCAAGAAGTACCACATGTGCATCCAGTACCGAGCTGAGCAAAGGAAATGGATGACGCCGCCCTGTTCAACCACGGCCATCGCAGCTTGTGCCATAGAGAAGAGGACAAACATGACAACCAGCCCAAGGACTAGGGTCTTTTTTGGAAGTGGGACGCTCTCGGGTCGATCAACACGTTCTCTTATCTTATTGCTCAGCTCTCGCAGCCTTTCATCCATGCTCAGTACACCTTTCTGGCTTGCGGCAGGGTGCCTGCGTAGACTGATGATGCTTCCAATTGCTGTATCCTCCTTTGCCACGGCGTTTTCGTAGTCTTCGACACGAACGGGCATGAGGGCGCCACCAAAGGACAGGCTCATGGCCAGTGCTCCACCAAATGGCACGATGGACTTGAGCCTCCAGATCTCACTGGTAGGAGGCCCGAACAATGCGCCAATTGTCGGCAAAAGGCTCAGAACACTTGCAGCACTCGCATATTCGGCCTCCCTGACCTTGAAGAGACCTTTAAGAACACCCTCCAAGATATCGCTGCATGATTTCTCGTGCTTTCCGCGAACACACCCACGCCTAGTTACCCAAACACTGAGGTCGAAGCGGGCCTCTGATGGGAGTGAGCAGATTGGATCGTCAGGGTTTTCAGCTTGGACAGATGATAGAGAGCTTATCAGCCATAATGCAACGAGCATCACAGTGGACCGTCCGTAACTGCGATACGAAATATCAGGTTGCCACATTCTGATGAAAGGTAAAATTTGTAGAATAAGCATTGAGTGGTGAGTTCGTAGAACGGGAGATGGAGAGATTTGTGATGAAGAGTGCCTTACGAGCTGATCAGGCTGAGAGCACTTCACCAACTCTCAAGCTGAAAGTTGATCCGCGCAGAAATTGGCGCTGCAACGGGGCCAAAAGCATTGTAGCTCAACGGGGCCAAAGGCTATTCGCAGTCGTGCTCCAGAAGTACACAAACAATTCTGGTTCACAGCAAGGTACTGAGTGACAGAAAGCACAATCAGTGATAGTTTGTACATGATCCATTGAATGTCACGAACGCTTCTATTGACACAGTGGTGATGGCAGAAGCATCTCCTTGTGCCATGTGTCTTGAGCGGCGCCCTTTCTGAGAATAGATTGACCAAGTTACATGCAGACGGCATCTCTGCCTTGTATAGGCCCCAACCATTAAGTGAGACAGAGGAGCAAGCAGATTCTTCAGAGACAATACAGATAACCTGATACATGTAGCGAAAGCCACATGCAGAAAACTTCTGGGAGTTGATGCAGTGGATTATTAAAGCTACAGAAATAAAAACATTTACTATTTCAACTGGTCGAACCGAGGCGAGGGCTCATTCAATTCAGCACGGGCCATCCATTTCAGAACTTCACAATTTACATTCAAAAATAACGGGTCCAGCTCAAGCCGAGCTCAAGGCAGCCAGTTTGAGCTCTCTTATGCCGTGCCTCACTTAGTTCTGAGAATCAGACAGACTCCGTCCCTGCTTTGTGCTCTCCTCTGCTCCTTCATGCCTCCTTGCCGCCGCTCCCTCATGCTCCTGATCAAAGCGGCCATGCTCTCTTCTGCAAACGTAAACAGTAATCAGCAACCCTAAATTCGGGGTGTATAATATGTATATAATGAGGTCAATTTGTCGTTCTGTGATGTTTGACATGATGTTTTGGAAACTCAAAAAAAAGCTTCAATCATGTTGCTGTGACTGTGATCATGAATCTACTATTTACTATTATCATTACTATATATCAACATCATGTAAACAATGATTTGTTAGATTTGATGTGCTCTCAGTGTAGTATATCAAACTGAATTGTTCTATGACTGTGAACTTTGGCTGTGTAGTAGTTCGCTAATAGCCCATGTGACTATTTCTGTGATTTGCCCTAATAGCCGATTCCTACCTTACACTGGTGGCTGGTGGATGGCTGATATTAGATAGGCTTGTTATTAGAGATGAGAGGCCATGTGATGTGAAGGGGCGCAGCGAGGTGGCGGATAGCCTCCGATCTTCTCAGCCAGTTGAATTACCCGTTACCAATCGATAAGGGCTGACGAGGGAGTAATGTTGAGACTTTTGAAGTGTCGAAATTGCATCGCGAATTAGGTAGGTACGGTAAGGTGGTTACTTAGTAACAATTACCTTACGATCCTCTCTGGAAGATGTGCGACCATTTGGCCCGGCGTTGGTGGTATCCAATGATAATCGTGGGATGACCTCGTCTGCTGGAGGAGGCGGATGGTCCGGGCTGGGATAGCCCTAACCTCGGGGGCTTACAGAGTGTCAGTGGTCGCATCAGTGATAGGTGAGGTTAGTCGACTCGGATGTTGGATTGTTGGAGCTCCCCGTCCAGCTAGACGTAACAAGTGTCAAGGCAAGTGACTTACCGCGACCGATGACAATCAATAAACACGGCAGTTGCAACGACATTGACTCCGGTAACTTATTTCATGGATGAACGCTAAAGGGAAATGAGAAGTAGAAGTAAGTTACCTCAACATGGTCAGGTAGTTAAGGTCACAAAGGTGGTTAGTGGGTCGAGAGTTGAGATTAGTGGCCATCTCAGTAAATTTTCCTATTCGTTGGGTTACCCACCAATCGAGCATAAATTCGTAATCAAAGAGTCTGGCCAGCTGTTGAGCGAGTCGGAGTGGGAGAGTGATAAGGCATAGCTTAAAGGTACCTTCGGTTGAACACGGCATAAAATTTTATATGCGCTGAGTTGGCGCTGGTTACTATCGGAGAGGCTGTCATGCCTGCCAAGGGTTTGCCGTCCGTGTAACGTGCCGAAGTGCGCCTCGGTGGTGGTAGGCCGAGAGAGTGACTTTAGGGCAACAGGCATCGTCTCGTGGGCGTAGGCACCTCATGCAATACGCGAGTCAGGTCAAGCCAGTCAGCAGCTCCAGCTACGGAGCTTGCCGACGGAATCGGAGCTGTTGTTCCGTGTCGCAATGTTGAGCATACGAGCGTAACTTGGTCGAACACGGTGACACGATCTTCCTCAGCAAGCTTCTCACGTAAGTAGATTGCATTATGGTCGTGCAACGATCTGGTGATTATTGATGGCAGTTACACGGCGACTTTTGAAATCTTGATCAGCTCGGAGTAAGTGATCCAATTCCGCCCTGGCAGAGGCATCTCTCCATCGCATGACGGCCGCGTAAGCTGGAACTGAGTCTTACTCGTAATCCAATGCGAAAGTACCATAGAGGGGGTTGGTTTGATGCTCTGCTGCCAACCTGGAACCCGCCTTTAGTATGGCGAGCCACAGTTGGATTTGATGATCTTGGCGTTCGTGTTGGCGCTGGAGTGTCATGCAATCGTCCTGGGTCTGAAAGGCGGCCAATGCCCGAGCGGTTAGCTGCGACCGAAAAGTCAAACGTATGAGATACGGTGGATGATCGAGAGGGGCGCTGTTGACTCACCAATGTTAAAAGTAAAAGGTTCATTTAGCGCTTCATGGGAGTTGATTGCATTAGGACTGGAGGGGAGGTTGCCAGCTACTAGCGACTAACTTTATGTAAGGCATGGGAATAAGTCGAGGAGGCTGAAAACCAATCAACTGCCTAGGTTCAGGTTTGTTTTGTGTGAGTTGGAATCCCGAAAACTTGTGTCTGTGTGGTACAGGCAGCGAGCATCATGCAGCCAGATCGCTGTACAGCCAGCATGCAGCTCGACGGAAGAGAATCCGGTCGCTGTCATCGTCCTGGGACAATTCGACCAATGCCCGTCGAGAAGATAGTCAAGCCTTGCCCCATCTCGACAGCCTCGCATTTTGCCTTTATTGTCTGTTTCGAGAAAGAAAAGCAAGGCTGTGGACGACGATGCATGTATTGGAGCGAATCAAATCGACTATCGCCGGTAGCCGTAGCCAGCAACGATGTTACATGACGATCATCGGTCATGATTTTCTGCTTCTTCTGCTCTTCGTTCCTCGTACCACTCCTGAGCTCTTGGGGGTCAGCGTCAGCAGTAGCAGCAGCAGTATCAGCATATCATCTGGTGCACTCCAGGTTTTCTTGGGTCGGAACTCGGCTTAGGTGGTCAAAAATAACATGCACTTCCTACCACTGACTACCTGGTTAACTAATTCAACGTAGATAGTTAGAGGATCACTGACGCAGGCAGGATTCCATCCCATTCCATCGCATCACACAATCGATAATCTCTTCCCTGTCAGAAGAAGGGATGTGTAAGGTATGGGAAATCCTCCGAGCCTGCCAACCTTATATTATCATGCATTAATTTTGCACACCCGCCATGACCTTGCCATTGCCTCTCATAGACCTTGCACAAAACGCATAATTTCGGTCTTCTTTGCCGGTCCTGCATGACCCGCCTGCCGAGTTTCTACAGTACAGCGCACTTATGCTCGTTTTTGTGCAGCGAGCAGCTTTGAGTTGGAGGATGCTGACTATGTTTTACGCCTCGTTGTTGTTAACTCGGACAGTTGTCAATCAATCAATCTCGGTTATGTTTACTGTTGGCACTATTGCTTGACTTGGCCCTTGCCTTTCGTCAAAGCGTGTGAGTAGGGTGACCAGGTTTCGGCCCCTTTGAGCTCCCTTGTAAATTAACTTACTAGTTACTAGGTTGCCGGAGTGTCTTATGCTGCAAAAAGCCTTTTCAGTCCAGGTCGATGATCGATGGACCATGAGTATGGCGCAACATCACACCGACTTGGAAGCCAATCAAGCCCTGAAGTTCGTCAATTCTCGTTCGACTTATTGGTCAATATCAGCTCTCAACGGGATTATTACCATGCACCTTGAACCTCGACATATCGGCTTCCTCACATGAATGGTTTGGAAACTACCTTACCTGAACCTTTTTCTTGCAGCATCGTCGCTGCAGCATGCACGCCAAGGCAACGAACGTCAAAAAGCTGCAAGGTGGTAAGTACCTAGCTCGGTGTAACTTCACACAGACTGTCACAAGAGAGGCGGAGTAGTGGAACGGCATCAGTCATCACCCACGCACTGATAATCATCCATTCGCGCTCGGGACAGGGGATGGGCCCTGTCGTCTGACGATCAATCCATTGGTTAAGCGCTTGGCCAGCACATTCATATCGGAAGATGACTGGTTCCACTGTGAAAGGCAGGAGGCAGGCTAGCCAAGAGCAGGGCCCACACAATCAACCAACGATGGACTCCTCGGGTGGATCTGTTATTATTGCGGATGGCAAGGGCGCAGTGAAGGATGGGAGTGATGGGCAACGCTGGGTGTGACTCGGATTACCTTGCTTTTTCAGCTAGTGTCCAAGTTGGTGACTTTGACTTACTCACGGTACGAGTGAGAAGGCTGTTGGCGGGAACACGCCACCCTTTCACAGACACCAGTTTTAAGACAGAGAGGAGGCTGCGCTATGAATTGCCCTACTTTGGGTGCACACTACCAGGTTACCTGTGTTACCCGCACGCTCATCTTCTGCCTAGCCTGGCTCCAACGGCAAAACTCAAAAAGCGATGAGGGAGTCTGACACTACCTACGTTAAGACATCCCGGTTAACGCCCTGATCCTTACGAGATTGTTTAATAAGTCAGGAAAATTAGGGACGTACAGAGTTACCAGCCCACCTTGTTATAAGGTAACATACAAGGACGATCGCCGAAGGTAAAATCAATCGAAATATACGAGTACCGTACTCTACGGCAGAGAGCAAGGCTTAGCCGGGAGACCGACTCGGAGTGGCCACCCAGCC